>Ga0222679_1000296_pt1 | contig 19786 bp, 19 predicted proteins | sample AntAcemetagen939_FD_179843 | JGI IMG/M metagenome (GOLD analysis project Ga0222679, IMG submission 179843) | Saline water microbial communities from Ace Lake, Antarctica - #939 | ecosystem: Environmental > Aquatic > Non-marine Saline and Alkaline > Saline | place: Antarctica: Ace Lake...
TAAAACACTGAGTGATATATAATATGAAACACGCAGATATTCGTAACAAATATTTAGACTTTTTTAAGGCAAAGGGGCACGCTTTAGTTCCAAGTGATTCTCTTGTGCCTGCAGGGGATAAGTCGTTACTTTTTACAAGCGCGGGTATGGCTCAATTTAAGAATGAGTTTATGGGGCATATAAAAGATTTTACACGTGCGGTAACTTGCCAGAAGTGCATGCGCACAGGAGATCTGGAGAATGTGGGAAAGACTGCATATCACCACACATTTTTTGAAATGCTCGGAAACTTCTCTTTTGGCGATTATTTCAAAGACGAGACTATCGCATGGGCATGGGAGTTTTTAAAAGATGTGCTTAAGGTCCCTGAAAAAAGGCTATGGGCATCTGTCTATGAAGAGGACGATGAGGCTTACAATATATGGAAGGACAAGATACAGATACCTCAAGATCGGATAGTAAAGCTTGGGCAAAAAGATAACTTTTGGCCTTCAGAGGCAAAAGATAAAGGTCCTAATGGTCCCTGCGGGCCATGTTCAGAGATATTTTATGATTATGGAGAGGATGCAGGCTGCGGAAAAGCAGGTTGTTCCCCGGCATGTAGCTGCGGAAGATTCGTTGAGATTTGGAACCTTGTTTTTACACAATTCGAAAGAAGAGATGATGGCACCTTGGTCCCTTTGCCAAATAAGAATATAGATACAGGCATGGGGCTAGAGCGTCTATGTGCTGTTATGCAGGGAGTAAGGAATAATTTCGAGACAGACATATTTTCTGATATTATTGAGGCTATAATAGCAGAATCTGGAATAGGTGATCAATCGTTCGGATCGGGAGATAGCACTAAGCCCGCGAAAGAGTACTATAGGTTTGATATATACAAGATAGCTGACCATATTCGCGCAATTACATTTGCCATAGCTGATGGAGTTGCTCCTTCAAATGAAGAGCGCGGCTATGTTATAAGGAGCCTTATTCGCAGGGCAATGATGTGCGCTAAGAGAATAGGTGTAGAGAAGGCGTTTTTATATAAGTTGGTTTACACTGTAGCTAGCTCTATGCAGGAGCCTTATCCTGAACTCATGAAGGAGCATCAGGATATAGCAGCTGTAATAAAGACTGAAGAAGAGAAGTTCTTAAAGACCCTGGAAAATGGTATCTCCATCACAACGGGAACCCTAAATATGTTAAGTGACAGCGGCCTTAAAGAGATCTCAGGCAATATGGTCTTTGAGCTCTATGATACTCATGGGATACCATTAGAGATCATTAAAGAGACAGCCACAGCGCAAGGATATGATGTTGATGAGGATGGGTTTAATAATCTTATGCAAATACAGCGTGAAACATCCAGGAAGTCCAGCAAGATGCAGGGTGAGATATTCGCAACAGGCCTGATAAAGGCAAGGACAGAATTTATTGGCTATGATGCGTTCGAGTCATCAGCGAATGTTATAGAGATGATGGATAAGAACGGACGCTCTATAAAAGAGGCGGATATATCTACCGGCCTTGTAGAGATCATTCTGGATAGATCTGTTTTTTATGGTGAGTCAGGTGGGCAGGTAGGTGATAAGGGAAAGATAAGTAAGCCTGGTGCGGAGGTTATTATTAAGAAAGCAGGCAAGGTCCAGGATGCTATAGTCTTAATAGGCAATATAGAGAAAGGTGATATAAGAGTTGGTGATAAGGTTAAAGCAGAGATAGATATAGGTTATCGTTTAGCTATAGCAAGAAACCATACAGCTACGCATCTTTTGCAAAAAGCATTAAGGAAGGTGCTAGGTGAACATGTTAAGCAACAAGGCTCACTTGTTACAGCAGATAGATTGCGATTTGATTTTACACATTCAAAGGCTTTAACAGATGATGAGCTAAGTAGGGTTGAGGAGCTTGTTAATAAGGATATAAAAGACAATCATAATGTAAGGGTAGAAGAGACATCTCTTCAGGACGCAAAGTCTTCCGGAGCACTCGCGTTTTTCGGTGATAAGTATAATCAGAAAGTAAGGGTTGTTTACGCTGGCACAGATAGCAGGGAATTATGCGGCGGCACACACCTAGAAAATACTTTGGATATAGAGCTTTTCAGGATATCGCATGAAGGCTCTGTGGCCTCTGGCATCAGAAGAATAGAAGCCTGCACAGCAGATAGGGCCAGAGAATGGGAGGCTGAGCATAAAAAAAAGGAACAAGATAAAGAGCGTATCTTGGAAGATAAAAAGCAGGAAAAATTTCTTGAGAAGAAAAGATTAAAAGAATTAGAGCACTCAGTAGATACAATAATTGAAGGGGGCCGGGATATACAGGATGTGAAGCTTATAATACAATGCATTGATAACCAAAATATGGGAGTGCTTAAACATCTTTCTGATGTAATAAAAAATAAGTTTAAACAAGGATGCCTGTTATTTTTCGTAAGCTCACAGCAAGGAAAGGCGAGTATGCTCCTTTCGCTTAGCGATAGCTTGAGTAAAAGAGGCCTTGACGCGTCAACGCTACTATCGGAGATCCTTAAGCCGTTTGGCGGCAAGGCAGGTGGCAGGCCGAATATGGCACAAGGCGGAATAAAAGATCTGCAGGATACAGGAGAAGTCTTAAAAATAGCTGAAAAAGTTTTAGTTAAGGAGTTAGGATGAAGAGTATAAAACCAAATAGCAAAGAGCTTGTAAAGTTATACAATCGCGGCATTGATTTAAAAAAGAGCGTGCGGGATAAGGTCTCAAATATTATCGAGGGCGTACAAGCTCATGGTGATGAAGCTCTAGTCAGATACACAAAACAGTTTGATAATATCAAGATCAAACCTCGCCAGCTTAAAGTAACAACTGGAGAGGTCAACGGCGCGTACCAGAATATGGACCCAAACCTTGTTAATAGTTTTAAGGTTGCGATAGAGAATGTAGCACAGTTTTATAAGAAACAGCTTAAAAAATCCTGGAAAATAAAAGACAAGGAAGGTATCATGCTGGGCGAAAGGATAACACCTTTAGAATCTGTCGGGATATATATCCCGGCCGGTACCGCACCACTTGCCTCAACTGTCTACATGACAGTCCTTCCTGCCAAGATTGCCGGGGTAAAGAGAATTGTCATAGTAACGCCCCCTAACGAATATGGAAATGTTCATCCTTATATACTTGTTATGGCGAATCTCCTTGGTATAACAGAGATATATAAAGTCGGTGGTGCACAGGCGGTAGCGGCGTTAGCGTTTGGTACAAAGAGCATACCAAGGGTAGACAAGATCGTAGGCCCGGGTAACCAATATGTATCAGAGGCAAAAAGACAGGTATTTGGTTATGTGGGCATAGATATGGTAGCAGGCCCTAGTGAAGTTGTAATTGTCGCGGATGACAGTGTAAACTGTGAATTTGTCGCGGCTGATATGGCAGCGCAGTGTGAGCATCTTATGGGGCTATCAATACTGATAACAAAATCTAAGAGATTGGTGAAATTTATGCAGCAGCAGCCGCTTAAGGGGTATTTGATCCTTGTAAAGAGCCTTAAAGAGGCAGCGGAGATAGCGAACAAAATCGCTCCGGAGCATTTGCAACTTATGGTAAAGGACCCTAAGAAGCTGTCAAAGATGATACAAAACGCCGGATGTATATTGCTGGGTGAGTATACGCCGACAGCGCTTAGTGATTATATCGCTGGTCCAAGCCACGTATTGCCAACGGGAGGTAGCGCCAGATTCTTCTCAGGATTGAGTATCTGGGATTTTCTAAAAGGTATCCATGTTGTCTCTTATTCAAAAAGAGCGCTTGAATCGGTTAAGGATGACATTGAAAGAATAGCAAGTTTAGAAGGCTTGAATAAGCATATCGACTCTATTAAGAAGAGGTTTGAATAGTTGATGATGGCAGGAGAGTTTGTAGCAATTTTCGTGGTAACGAAATCACTTGGGCCTGCACCTTCGCAGTGCAGGTATTTTTGCCATCAATGAAAATCCATGGCAAAAAAAGCCAAGCACTGCTATAGGCACAGGCCTAAGTGATTATGAATAATAAAATAGTTTTGCTACAAAACTATCTGATTCGAAAAAGAGGAGTATAACAGATATGAAAAAGAGAGTAGCCTTACTAAGTCGTAAAACAAAAGAGACGGATATTACTATCAAGTTAGACCTTGATGGAAAAGGTAAGGCAAAGATAGATACCGGCATAGGTTTTCTCGATCACATGCTCGACCTTTTTACCTGTCATGGGCTTTTCAACCTTAGCATAAAGGCTAAGGGTGATCTCTCTGTTGACATACACCATACTAATGAGGATATAGGTATTGTCTTAGGGCAGGTATTTAAAAAGGCCCTAAGCTCTAAAAAAGGTATCTGCAGATTTGGGCAGTCCTTTGTTCCTATGGATGAGGCTTTATCTCGCGCAAGAGTAGTTCTTGATATCAGCGGAAGGCCATCATTATATTTTAAGACCAAAGTAAAGGGTTTAAAGGCACCTAAGGCTTACGATTTGAATGACTGCGAAGAATTCTTAAAGGCGCTTACTTTAGGTAGCGGAATCAATATGCATGTAGATATTATAAGAGGAAAAGACACTCACCATGTGCTTGAGAGCATATTTAAGGCGCTAGGTAGAGCTCTTTTAGAAGCAACGAGAATTGATCCCAGAAGGGGCAAGAAGGTCCCCTCAACTAAAGGAAAATTGTGATTACAATAGTTGATTACGGTATGGGAAATCTAGCATCGGTAAACAACGCTATTAAGCGTTATACTGATCAAGTAGTGGTAAGCTCGATGCCGGATGATATAAAAAAGACTGACAAGCTGATACTTCCTGGGGTGGGCGCGTTTAAAGACGCCTACGATGAGATAGGCAAGCGTGGGCTTATCAATTCAATATTAGATTTTATAAAATCAGGTAAGCCTTTTTTAGGTATATGTTTAGGTTTACAACTTCTCTTTACAAAAAGCTTTGAAGGCGGTGAATATAAGGGGCTTGATATCATAAAGGGAGATGTTGTTTCCTTGCAAAAGGATAAGGGCATAAAGATACCACATATGGGTTGGAATAATTTAAAACCCGAAAAGCCAAACTGCCCTCTGCTTAAAGGGGTTTCTGAGCAGGCGTATATGTATTTTGTGCATTCTTATTATGTGGTGCCGGAAGATGCCTCTGTTGTAGCTACAACTACGGATTATGGGAGCAGGTTCTGCTCAATGATCTGGAAAGATAATATCTATGCCATGCAATTTCATCCGGAAAAGAGCCAGGAAGAAGGCTTGAAGATAATTAAAAACTTTGTGAGTCTATAAATGTTTATTATGCCAGCGATCGATATACGTTCCAAAAGGGTGGTTCGACTTTTGCAGGGTGATTTTAATAAGGAGACATTCTATTCAGCTGATGTTGTAGAGGTCGCCAAGAAGTGGGAGGAGATGGGTGCTAAGTTTTTACATATGGTCGACCTTGATGGCGCACTTGCAGGCGAGCCCAAGAATCTGGATGTAATCCAACAGGTCTGTCAATCAGTCAGCATACCTGTACAACTAGGTGGAGGGATACGGACAGAGAAGAATGCTGAGTTAGTTTTGTCAAAAGGTGTTTCAAGGGTAATTATAGGTACCAGGGCGTATGAAGATGATGAGTTTGTTAAAAGGCTCGTTAAGACCTTTGGTGCCGATAAGATAGCTATTGGCATAGATGCTGCAGGCGATATTATTCTTTCCAAAGGCTGGACAGAATCTACAGGAATCGATGCCTTCACGCTTGCGAAAAAGATGGAGTCTTTGGGCATTGGCATGATTATATATACAAATACACTCAAAGATGGGACATTAGAAAGTCCACAGTTAGAGCTCGCCAAGAAGATGCTTGACACTGTCTCAATAAAGGTGATCATATCCGGCGGGGTATCATCTTTGCAGGATATAAGGGATCTAAAGGCATTAGGGAATATGAATCTTTACGGAGTTATTACCGGTAAGGCATTATACGAACAGAGACTCGATTTAAAGGAAGCTATTAAAATAGCAGAGGAAGGTTGATATGCTCGCAAAGAGGATCATACCCTGTCTTGATGTAAAAGACGGAAGGGTTGTTAAGGGTGTAAAATTCTTAAATCTTCGTGACGCCGGAGACCCTGCGGAGATAGCAGCGGTTTACGACAAGGCAGGCGCGGATGAGATCGTATTTTTAGATATTACCGCAAGCCATGAAGAGAGGCCTATATTTATAGATGTTGTAAGGCGTACTGCGGAGAATGTTTTTATGCCTCTTACAGTCGGAGGTGGCATTGATGAGCTTGATACGATAGAAGGCCTCTTAAAGGCAGGTGCCGATAAGGTCTCAATAAATACCAAGGCGTTACAGAATCCAGGCTTTATAAAGGCGGCAGCATCCCGTTTTGGCACACAGTGCATAGTTGTCGCTATCGATGCCAAGAGAGCAGGCGATAACTGGGAGGTATATACACATGGCGGCAGAAAGCCTACCGGCAAAGATGCGTTACAGTGGGCTAAGGAAGTTACGGATTTAGGCGCTGGTGAGATCTTGCTGACTAGTATGGATTGCGATGGCACAAAAGAGGGCTTTGACATAGAGCTTACGAGCTCCATATCAGAGGCCATAAACATTCCTGTTATAGCATCAGGTGGAGCGGGTAATCTAGAGCATTTACGCCTTGCCCTTGTTGAGGGAAGAGCAGATGCCGCGTTAGCAGCTAGCATATTTCATTTTAAGGAACATACCATAAAAGAAGCGAAAGAGTTTTTAAAAGAGAGAGGGGTTGAGATAAGATTGTGAGTTTTGTAGATAAATTGAAGTTTGCAGATGGCCTTATTCCGGCGATAACACAGGATTACAAGACCAATGAAGTGCTGATGGTCGCGTATATGAATAAGGAAGCGGTTAGAAAGACTCTTAAGACAAGAAAATGCAATTATTATAGCCGCTCAAGAAAGAAGATGTGGCTTAAGGGTGAGTCCTCAGGGCACATACAAAAGGTAAAGGCCATATATGTTGATTGTGATATGGATTGCTTGCTTATTAAAATAGAACAACTTGGTGGCGCGTGCCACACAGGATACAAGAGCTGTTTTTATCGTGAATTTAAATCAGGCCGCTTGGCATCAAGAGGCAAAAAGGTATTTGATCCAAAAAGAGTATACTAATGTATCATCCAAAAAAAGAAGAATTTGTAAGATTGACAAAGAAAGGTAATGTCATACCTGTTTATAGGGAGATCTCCGCGGATCTTAACACTCCTTTATCCGCGTTCTTAAAAATAGATGACAAGAAGAACTCATTTCTCTTTGAATCTATGGAGGGCGGGGAGAAGATAGGGCGTTACTCATTTTTAGGTTCCAGTCCGGCTGTTGTTATAGAATCTAAGGGTGGTTCGATAAAGATAACAGAGAAGTCAAAGAATGTAAAAACAAGTACTACAAATCCCCTTGATTATATTAATAAGATGATGAAGGCCTTTAAGTTTGTCAAGGTTAAAGGGCTTCCCAGGTTTTGTGGCGGGCTAGTAGGTTACGTAGGTTATGACGTTATTCGTTTTATCGAGGATATACCCGATACCTGTAAAGATGACCTTGGCCTTCCGGATCTAAAGCTTATGCTCGCGGATACATTGCTTGTCTTTGACAGGGTAAGCCATACTATAAAGGTCGTGTCGAACGCGCACATAAAATCCTGTGGCGATACTTCCGTTAACCGCGCGTATAAAAACGCTATAGAGAAGATAGAGAATCTAATTATAAAACTTAACAAGCCGCTTAAGGAAAATCTTTTACCGATTGAAAAGACAGCAAGGCCGATAAGGTTTAAATCAAACATAAAAAAATCAGATTTTACAAAAAGCGTATTAAAAGGGAAAAAGTACATTAAGGCGGGCGACATTATACAGGTTGTATTATCGCAGAGGTTGGAGACAGATTATAGTAAGAACCCAATTAATATATACAGGGCACTGCGTCAGGTGAATCCATCGCCTTATATGTTCTATATCTCATTTAAGGATTTTAAGCTTGTCGGCTCTTCTCCCGAGATTATGGTTCGTGGCGAGGATGGCATAGCGGAAGTGCGCCCTATAGCAGGTACCAGGCCAAGAGGTAAAGATGCGAGGGAGGATAAGCTCTTAGAAAAGGAGTTGCTCTCCGATCCCAAGGAGCGGGCAGAGCATCTTATGCTTGTAGATTTGGGTAGAAATGATTTAGGCAGGGTTTGCGTTTCAGGGAGTGTACGTTTGAGCGAATTTATGGTTATTGAAAGATATTCTCATGTGATGCACATTGTCAGTGATTGTGTGGGCAGGCTCTTGCCGGGTTCTAACGCGCTATCATTACTAAAGGCGTCTTTTCCAGCCGGAACAGTATCCGGCGCTCCAAAGATTCGCGCAATGGAGATCATAGATGAGCTGGAAATATCAAAAAGAGGTCCGTATGCAGGATGCGTGGGATATCTCTCTTTTTCAGGAAATCTTGATACGTGTATTACCATACGTACAATATTGCTTAAAAATAACAAGGCTTATATACAGGCAGGGGCTGGTATTGTCGCGGATTCTGTGCCTGTTAAGGAGTATCAAGAGACTATAAACAAGGCAAAGGGGATGCTTAAGGCTGTATCCATAGCCAAGCAGGTCCGCCTACCGGCAGGCAGGTAAGATAATATGATACTATTGATTGATAATTATGATTCCTTTACATATAACCTGGTTCAGTATTTTGGTGAGCTTGGCGCACGCTTAAAGGTTTACAGGAATGACAAGATAACCTTAACGCAGATTAAAAGGTTAAGGCCCAAACACATAGTAATATCACCTGGCCCTGGAAGGCCTAATGACGCGGGTATATCAAAATCCGTTATAAAGGAGTTTGCTGGTAAGATACCGATACTTGGTGTCTGTTTAGGCCATCAATGCATTGGTGAGGTCTTTGGGGGGAAGATAGTGGGCGCTAAGAGGCTTATGCATGGTAAGACATCTCTTGTGTATCACAATAAATCGGATATATTTACCGGGATAAAAAATCCTTTTACTGCGACAAGATACCACTCGTTGATTATCGAGCGAAAGAGCATTCCAGACTGCCTGGAGGTTACTGCCAGGACCAAAGACGATGAGATAATGGCGATAAGACATAAAGAATATATGATATGGGGAGTGCAGTTCCATCCGGAGTCGATTCTGACAAACGAAGGCAAGAAACTGCTTAAGAATTTTATGAGGATAAGAAAATGATAAAAGAGGCGATAATAAAAGTAGTTGAGCAAAAAGATCTAACCGCTATTGAAATGGAGCAGGCATTCTCTGAGATTATGAGCGGTAGAGCAACCCCTTCGCAGATAGGAGCGTTTATTACCGGTTTGCGCATGAAAGGTGAGACAGTTACAGAGATAACATCCGCCGCGACTGTTATGAGGAGATTTGCTCGTACGGTTAATGTGCAGGGCGGTCTTAATATAGATCGCAGTGAGATCAACATAGAAAAAGAGGTTATTCTTGATACCTGTGGTACAGGAGGAAGCGGTACTAATACATTTAATATATCTACTACAGTCGCGTTCGTAGTCGCCGGTTGCGGTATAAAGGTTGCGAAACATGGCAATCGATCAGTATCAAGTAGATGCGGCTCGGCTGATGTTCTTGAGGCATTAGGTGTTAATATTAATCTTTCGCCTTCTAAGGTCGCGCAGAGTATAAAGCGTATAGGCATAGGTTTTATCTATGCTCCGTTATTTCATAATGCCATGAAACACGCCGCGGGCGTCAGGAAAGAGATCGGCATAAGAACTATATTCAATATATTGGGCCCGCTTTCAAATCCAGCGAACGCACATTGTCAGGTCTTAGGGGTTTATAGTAAGTCTCTTACAGAGACAATGGCTAGAGTACTTGGCAAGCTTGGCCTTAGAAAAGCATTTGTTGTACATGGTTTAGATGCGCTTGATGAGATATCGGTTACAGGTCCTACGCAGATATCCGAATTAAAAGGAAGAAGTGTTAGAACCTATCAGGTAAGGCCCGAGCAATTTGGTATTAAGAGAGCGCGTTTAAAGGATATCGTCGGTGGTGACGCTAGAAAGAACGCTAAAATAGTAATTTCCGTGTTAAAAGGAGAAAAATCAGCTAAACGCGATGTAGTATTAATAAATGCCGCGTATGGACTTCTTGCCGCGAAAAAGGCAGTCAATGTAATAGAGGCGCTTAAGATGGCTAGTTTTTCTATTGATTCGGGTATAGCGTTTAACAAACTCAAGCAACTTAAGGCATTTGCGAACAGATGATACTTTCAGATATTATAAAATCGACAAGAACGCGTATTCAACAATCAAAAAAAGTAGTGTCATTAGAGTATATTAAGCACCAGCTTTCTAAAAAGAATATCATTAGGCGCAATTTTAAACAGGCCATTAGCCAATCTCACGATATAAATATTATCGCGGAGATAAAGAAGGCATCCCCAACTAGAGGTGTTATAAGAGAGGAATTTGACCTCAAGAGTATCGCAAGGCAATACCAAATAAATGGTGCTGCCGCGATCTCAGTGCTAACAGAAGAGACTTTTTTTAAAGGCAAGCTTAGTTATATAAAAGAGATAAGAAGGGTCACAAATCTACCGGTCTTAAGAAAAGATTTTATCATAGATGAATATCAGGTATATGAATCCGCTCTTGCTGAGGCTGACGCGATCCTGCTTATTACTGATATACTCTCGAAAGAAGAGATCGTGAGGCTTTCCAGTATCGCCAAATCATTAAACATGGCTGTTCTTTGCGAGGCGCATAGCAAGGAGGAATTGGAAAAGGCTATAAGCGCAAGGCAGGATATAATAGGTATAAATAACAGAGACCTTAATACATTTAAGCTCAGCATAAGCATGACAGAGAACCTCATAGGCCTTGTGCCTAAAGGTAAGATTATTGTCAGCGAAAGCGGCATACGCACCCGTTCTGATGTACTGTTTCTAAAGAGTATCGGTGCGAGTGCTGTTTTGATAGGCGAGGTTTTTATGGATGCTAAAGATCTGGGCAAGAAGGTGCGTGAGTTTACAGGAAAATGAGATGGTAAAAGTAAAAATATGTGGTATTACAAACTTAAAAGACGCGCTTACGGCACAAAATTGCGGAGCGGATTTTTTAGGTTTTGTATTTGCTGATAGCCCAAGAAGAGTAAATCCAAAGATAGCCAAGGATATTATAGTTGAGTTATCACCAGATGTGAAGATAGTAGCATTATTCGTCAATGAGCAAAAGAAAAGAGTTCTCGATACTATAGATAGCCTTGGCAGGGTTGATATGCTCCAGTTTCATGGAGACGAGACTCCTGAATATTGCGGTTGCTTCAAAGATCAAAAAATCATAAAGGCTTTTCGCATAAAGGATGAGAGGTCACTTGAGGATATAAAGGCATTTTGTGATATAGATTTTATATTGCTTGACGCGTTCAAGTATGGACAATTTGGTGGCACAGGCGATAACTTTGATTGGAATATCGCGGCTATGTTAAAGCAGCCTAATGTATCTATTTTTTTATCAGGAGGTTTAAATCCTGATAATGTTAAAACTGCCGTAGATAAGGTAAAGCCGTTTTGTGTCGATGTTTCAAGCGGCGTTGAGAGGGAACCGGGAAAAAAAGACGAAGTATTAATCGCGCGTTTTATCCAAAACGCTAAATCGGTTTAAGTAAGGCATAAGAGAGAGTAAAAAAAGGTAGGTTATGAAGCAGGTTTTTCAGTTTATAGACAAGAGCAAGGATAAGTTAATAAAGCTTACAATGCAGCTTGTCTCTATTCCAACGGTCAATCCTCCCGGTGAGAATTATGAAAAAATAGTTGATTTTATTGAGAGGCGTTGTAAGGAACTCGCCCTGGGTACAAAGCGTATAATCACGCCTAAAAGCGAATTAAAAAGGTACAAGATAAACACAGGCTCTGAGAGGATTAATCTGATAGCTAAGTGGGATATCGGTGCACGTAGAACCCTTCACATAAATGGCCATTACGATGTAGTTCCTACAACCTCAAGCTGGAAGACTCAGCCATTTAAGCCCGTTTTAAAACAAGGTAAGATCTATGGGCGCGGTACAGAGGATATGAAGGCTAATATAGCAGCTACACTTATCGCTATAGAGGCGCTTAAGGCAAGCGGCGTTAAGCCGAAATGCAATATTGAGCTCTCTTTTACTCCCGATGAGGAGATAGGTGGAAGGACAGGATTCGGCTATCTCGTGAAAAGAAATTTTATAAAACCGGATTATGCTATAAGTGAAGGCCATTACGACGATTATATAGCATATGGCAATAAAGGGATCGCCTGGTTTCGTATTGAGATAAAAGGCCTCTCCTGTCATGGCAGTGAACCGCACAAGGGTGTAAACGCGTTTGAGAAGATGATTTTTGTCGCGAATGAGTTTTTATCGCTTAAGGATAGTATTGAAAAACGAAAGACACAATATCATACTAAATCACAAAAAAGTTCTTGCTCAACCATGATGATGGGCGGAGAAGTCTGGGGTGGGTATAAGACTAATATAGTCCCTGACAGGGCCTGTTTTACCATAGATCGTAGATTTCTTCCTGAAGAGAATATTGGTGATGTGAAGAAAGAGATATCCCAATTTGTAGAAAAGATAAAGAAGAAAGACAAGACGCTTGATATAAAAGTTAAGCTTATAAGTGATGAAGATTCTGTGATCTCTGATGATAAAAATATGCTATTTAAGGAATTTAAGAGATCAGCTAAGAAAATTTTAAAGAAAAATCCAAAATGCGCGCTCATGTCAGGGGCTACTGATATAAGGTATTTAATAAGAAAAGGCATACCTTGCCTCGGTTATTCAGTAGACGGAGGAGGTTCAGGCCATTCTGATAATGAATTTGTTCGCGTAAAGAGCCTGCTTGATACAGCAAAGATATTTGCTGATGTTATTGGTAATTTAAAATAAAGGAAAAGGTTATGGGGCCTGATAAAAGAGGATATTTTGGGATCTTTGGCGGGAAATATGTACCTGAGACATTAATGGCGGCACTTAATGAGCTCGAGATAGAGTATAAGAAGTCCAGGAACAATAAGAGCTTCAAAGAGGAGCTTGATTATTATCTCAAGCAGTATGCCGGAAGGCCTACCCCGCTATATTTCGCGAAGAACTTGACAAAGTTTTTAGGAGGGGCAAGGATATATTTAAAAAGAGAAGACCTTTGCCATACCGGGGCGCATAAGATAAATAATACATTAGGGCAGGCGCTTTTAGCGATAAAGATGAAAAAGCCACGTATTATAGCGGAGACAGGCGCGGGCCAGCATGGCGTAGCTACGGCTACGGTTGCCGCGCTATTTGGGCTGGAATGCGATGTGTATATGGGTGAAGAGGACATAGCGCGTCAGTCACTCAATGTTTTTAGAATGAAGCTTTTAGGCGCGCGTGTAATACCTGTTTTGACCGGTTCGCGAACACTAAAAGACGCGACAAATGAGGCGTTAAGAGATTGGGTTACAAATGTAGGCACTACTCATTATATTATAGGCTCTGTTGTTGGGCCTCACCCGTATCCGGCTATGGTGCGGGATTTTCAGTCTGTTATAGGTAAAGAGACCAAAGTCCAGCTGAGGGCTATTAAAGAGAAAGAACCTGATTATCTTGTTGCCTGTGTTGGGGGTGGGTCAAATTCAATAGGCCTGTTTCATCCATATCTGAAATCAAAAGCAAAATTTATAGGTGTTGAGGCAGCGGGTTTTGGTGTGAGGACAGGTAAGCATGCCGCGACATTACAAATGGGCAGGGTTGGCGTATTGCATGGTTCAAAGAGTTATCTTTTACAGGATAAGGACGGACAGGTTAAGATAGCGCATTCCATATCAGCAGGATTAGACTATCCTGGTGTTGGCCCTGAGCACTCATTTTATAAAGATAGCAAGCGCGCGAAATACGTATCAGTAACAGACAAAGAGGCATTGGATGCTATGCGATTGCTTTCAGAGACCGAGGGCATCATCCCCGCGCTTGAGACCGCCCATGCTATTAGCTATCTTAAAAAGCTTAAATCAAAGAGGAGCGAAGTAATCATTCTTTGTCTCTCAGGCAGGGGCGACAAGGATATTGATATGATAAAGGATGTAATATAAAGCAAGTGCTTCGTGCAGTTAATTTCGGTATTTGGTATTAGCTTTTAGAATGTCGCCAAACTAGGAGGATACGAAGAGAGTGAACAGGATAGATAAGAGGTTTAAAGATATCAGAAAGCAGAAGAGAAAGGCCTTTATAACATATATTTGCGCAGGGGACCCTGATATATCGACTACAGAGAAACTTGTCTTAGAGCTAGACCGTATAGGAGTAGATATTGTTGAGCTCGGTATACCTTTTTCAGACCCTTTAGCAGATGGCCCAACTATACAAAAAGCATCTCTTCGTGCGCTTAAGAAGAGTGTAAATCTTTCCACGATATTCTCACTTATTAGTTCGTTACGCAAGAAGACTGATATTCCGCTGGTGCTTATGGGTTACTATAACCCGATTTACAGTTATGGCGTAGAGCGTTTTGCGAAAGAGGCAATGATCGCCGGTGCTGACGGTGTTATTATTCCTGATCTTATTCCTGAAGAGGCTGACGAACTTATCTCTGCTGCCAGGCAATATGATTTCAAGACGATTTTTTTAGTAGCGCCTACGACTACAAGCAAAAGAATGAAGTTGATAACTCAGAAATCAACAGGTTTTATATATTATGTATCACTTGCAGGCGTAACCGGTGCGCGAGCAGCGCTGCCAACGCATATTAGAGAACATATAAGAGCGATTAAGCGCTCAAGCAATAAGCCGGTTTGTATCGGATTCGGTGTTTCAACGCCAAAACAGGTGAAGAGCCTAAGCGCCTATTGTGACGGCGTTATAGTGGGAAGTGCTATTATAAACAGGATAGAGAAGAACCTGCCCAATAAGTCCAAAGCAATAAGAGACGCCGTTCTCTTTACTAAAAGTATGGTAGGAGGCGTAAGATAATGTTGCATGGCGTAATAATCGCGGGCGGTTTAGGCAAAAGGCTCTGGCCTAAGTCGAGAAAATCGTCACCAAAGTTCTTATTAAAGATTAATAGCAGGAAGACCCTCCTTGAGCAGTCCATAGAAAGGCTCAAGCAGGTCATGCCTTTAAAGAATATACTGATAACTACAAGTAAAACGCACCTTCAGCCGATACGAAAGGCCTTACCATGGTTTCCTAAGGAAAATATTATCGCAGAGCCAGTTTCAAGAAATACCGCGCCGGCGATTGCACTAGGAGCTGCCTTGGTTAAAAAGAAGGACCCTGATGGCGTAATATTTGTTGTGCCTGCAGACCAGATAATAGATGATAAGCCCGCTATAAAAGAGATTTTCAGGCTCTCATCACTTATCACATGTATTAAGGACGCTATTATTACAGTGGGCATAAGACCAAGATTCGCGGCAACAGGTTATGGCTATATAAAAACAGGAACATTATATAAGCGGGTAAAGGCCAAACAACCCTACGGCGTATACGCTGTCGATAAATTTACAGAAAAGCCATCTATTAAGAAAGCGCAATTATTTATAAAATCTAAAAGATATCTATGGAATAGCGGCATATTTATCGGTAAGGCTGAGGTGTTTTTGGAGGAATTCAAGCGTTACAACCCCGCTATTTTTCGAGTGCTTTCCAGGATAGAGGTTTCACTTGGAACAAGGACCCAGCAGTCCGCGATAAATCGCTATTATCAGGATTTTCCTAACATTTCAATTGATTACGCGATTATGGAAAAGACAAATAGAATTTTGGTAGTAAAGGCAGATATCGCCTGGGATGATATAGGCTCCTGGAACGGGTTTAAAAAATATACAAAACAAGATAATAGTAAAAATAGTATTGACGCAAATCATATAAGTATAGATACAACGAATTCAGTTGTTATAGGTGAAAAGTCTCATCTGGTAGCTACTATCGGCCTTAATAACATTATTATCGTGCAGACTCCGGATGTTACTCTTGTATGTTCCGGTGATAGAGCGGAGAATGTCAAGGACCTGGTCGACCTGGCAGAAAAGAAGATTTTAAAGGATAAAATATAAGTGGGCCGTATTGTAGGGCTGGATTTAGGTACGAAACGAATAGGTGTCGCTATAAGCGATGAGTCGCAAGTTATCAGTTTTGCCGAAGAGACTATTAATGTAACAAGTATCAAGGCCTCTTTGAATTACATCGTAGCTCTTGTAGAGCGTTATAGCGCGGATAAAGTTATTATCGGCCTACCTCTTAATATGAATGGCACAAAAGGTCCCCAGGCGGAAAAGGCGATAGATTTCGCAAGCCGTTTACAGCGCAGGGTCAAGGCAGGGGTTTTAACATTTGATGAGAGGCTTACCACCAGCCAGGGCGAACAGATATTAATTGCCGCGGATATGAGTAGAGAGAAGCGAAAGAAACATATAGATAAACTTGCTGCGCAGATTATATTGCAGGCATATCTGGATTGCAGTAAAAATAGTAAGTAGACGCACGAAACAGTTTTATTGCTTAAGATAAGGAGCTAATACATTGCATAAAGAGACAGTTTTGAATAATGGGCTTAAAGTGATTACCAATAGGTTTCCTGACGCGCACTCACTTTCTGTAGGGCTTTGGATTAGAACCGGTGGCAGATATGAGACGACGAAGAACCAGGGCATATCGCATTTTATGGAGCATATGCTTTTTAAGGGAACCAAGAACCGCTCCTGCCAGCAGATAAAACAAGCTATCGAGATAAAAGGTGGCGCTTTTAATGCCTTCACATCGGAAGAATGTGTCTGTTATTATGTGAAGATACTTTCGCACCGACTATCTTTGGCATGTGATGTGCTCTCTGATATGGTCCTAAATTCTGTATTTAATGAGGGAGAGATGGAGAAGGAGCGTAAGGTTATCTTTGAGGAGATTAGGATGTATCTGGACTTACCCATGCAATATGTGCACGATCTTCTCGATGAGCTTTTATGGCCAGGCCACCCCCTAGGACTCCCTCTTGTAGGAACCTATGATACCGTAGGCGCTATAAATAGAAAAGCTCTTTTGGCTCAAAAAACGAATTTTTACGCGCCGAACAATATTATAGCGGTAGCTTGCGGCAATATAATTCATGATGAATTCGTATCTGAAATCAAAAAATCATTTGATAGGAAAAAGCCGGTGAAACAACCTGCATTTAAAAAGGCACCCGCTTCTATCGGGGCACGACAGGTTAAATTCTTCCATAAGGCTACAGAGCAGACGCACCTTTGTCTTGGGGTTAAGGGGTTAAGCCGCAAGCACCCGTTACGTTATGGACTCGCGCTTTTAAATATTATACTTGGTGGTAATATGTCGAGCAGGCTATTCAACGAAATAAGAGAGAAGAGATCCCTAGCATACGAGATCGGCTCATCCGCTAAGTCGTATTCTGACACAGGATCATTTTTTATACATGCGGGTATTGATAATAAAAAACTCAAGCAAGCTGTATCGATCATGATAAAAGAGCTTGGTAAGGCAAAGAAGTACCCGGTCAATAAGAGAGAGCTAAATATGTCTAAAGAGTATTTTAAGAGCGGCCTTCTTATGGCGCTGGAGAGCACTATGTCGAATATGCTTTTTCTCGGAGAACAGGCTTCAATCGCAGAAAGAATTCAGACAAAGGATCAGATATTAAAGGACATCAAAAAGGTAGATGTCGATATGATAAAAGACGTAGCAACAAAACTCTTTAAACCCGGTGCATTGAAGTTGGCGGTTATCGGCCCGCAAATGGATAAAGAGAAGCTTGATATAGAAGGGCTCTTTGTTGCTTAAAAAGATAAGGTCTTAACTATGAATAAGAAATGTAAATCAAAACTAAAAAAAGTTTCTTGCGTATTAAGAGATACTTTAGTGGCCCCGTCAATATTAGCGGCGGATTTTAGTAATCTTGGTAATGAGATTAGGCGTGCTGAACAAGCGGGTGCTGACTGGATTCACGTAGATGTAATGGACGGCCATTTTGTGCCAAACCTAACTATCGGGGCTCCTGTCGTGAGATCTTTACGCAAGCACACTAAGCTTATTATAGACAGTCATCTTATGATAGAGAAACCAGAGCGATATGTAGATGATTTTGTAAAAGCAGGAAGTGATCTTATTACGGTCCATGCAGAAGCTGCGCCTAAATTAAGAGCATTGATAAAAAGAATCCAATCTTATGGTGTAAGAGCGGGAGTCTCTATAAAACCAAAGACCAAGCCCAACGCGATATATGATGTGCTTGATCTTGTAGATTTGGTTCTCGTTATGACAGTTGAGCCGGGTTTTGGGGGGCAGAGTTTTATGAAAGGCATGATGCCTAAGATTGAAAAGATAAGAGAGCGCTACGAGGGCGATATACAGGTTGATGGCGGGATAAATGCCCAGACAGCAAGACTGGCAAAAGCCGCTGGAGCTAATATTTTAGTCGCGGGAACATACCTGTTTAAAGCAAATGACATAAAAAAGGCGATTGCTAGCTTAAGATAGCTATAGGATGGAGTAATAGCATATGAGTATTAGATTTGGTACAGATGGCTGGAGAGCAGTAATAGCCAAGGAGTTTACTTTTGATAATGTCCGCAGAGTTGCACAGGCTATAGCGGATCATGTAAATTCTACTACATTGCCCGAAAACCGAAAACCGAAAACCGGCAACCGATTAATAGTAGGCTATGATACAAGGTTTATGTCCGATGTATATGCCAAATTAGTCTCAGAGGTCTTGGCAGCTAATCAAATTAACGTATTACTTGTTGATAAGCCGACACCTACGCCAGCGATATCTCTTGCTATCAAAATGAAAGGATTAGATGGGGGCGTTATTCTTACGGCAAGTCACAACCCCCCTATTTTTAACGGTATAAAATTTAAGACCAATTTAGCGACATCCGCGGATCAGGTTACAACCGGAAGTATAGAAAAGCTTATAGGGAAGAAAGAGCCTAATGTCCTAGATTTTGAAAAAGCAAAACAAAAAGGCAGGATTAAGTTTATAGATGTCTCCTTGGATTATATTAAGTTTATCAGAAACTATGTTGATATTAAAAAGATACGGCAGGCTCGTCCTAAAGTACTTATCGATTACATGCATGGCTCGGGAGCAGGCTACCTGGAGGCTATTTTGGGTAAACCATGGCCCGGTATTGAGACTATCAGAGGTAGTATAGACCCGCTTTTTGGCGGTGTCAATCCTGAGCCGATACCGAAAAACCTTGAATATCCGTCTAAATATATTAGAAAGAAGAAATTTGACCTATGTGTTGCTATGGATGGAGATGCGGATAGAATAGGTGCCCTGTGCCCTAACGGTAAGTTTATAGAGAGCGGGCAGATCATATCTCTTATACTTTTGCACTTTATTGAGAATAGAAGGTTGACAGGTGATGTAGTTAAGACTATATCCGGGACAACATTAATAGAGAAGATATGCAACAGGTACAATCTTACAATGTTTGAGACTGCGGTAGGATTCAAGTACGTATCGGCACTTATGTTCAAGGAGAATGTGCTAATCGGAGGGGAAGAGTCCGGAGGCATAGGTTTTTGCGGATATATACCGGAAAGAGATGGGATGCTTTCAGCGCTTTTGCTTATGGAGATGCTCTCATACAGAAAAAAAAGCATAGGCGTAATAATGCGCGACATGGATAAGCGTTATGGCAGATTTTTCTATGGTAGGATAGACATGAGATATCCGATGAAAAAAGCAGCCACTCTTATGAATAAGTTAAAGCGTAATCCCCCGCGAACTATAGCAGGAAAAAAGCTACTTCGACTTAAGGCGTATGACGGC
>Ga0222679_1000301_pt1 | contig 19601 bp, 27 predicted proteins | sample AntAcemetagen939_FD_179843 | JGI IMG/M metagenome (GOLD analysis project Ga0222679, IMG submission 179843) | Saline water microbial communities from Ace Lake, Antarctica - #939 | ecosystem: Environmental > Aquatic > Non-marine Saline and Alkaline > Saline | place: Antarctica: Ace Lake...
CTCCTGCTACAGCTATCGAGGGTAACGCAATAGCTCCTACACCTGTGTTGGTAGCTGTTCCGGTTCCTGCCACTGCAATCGAAGGAAGCACAATGGCTCCAACTCCTGTATTGGTCGCAGTTCCTACGCCTGCTACCGTTATCGAAGGTAGGGATATAACGCCTGCTCCGGTAGGGCCACTCGCCGCCACAGTTCCAGTTCCAGCGACAGCAATGGAGGGCAAGGCAATCGCTCCAACTCCCGTATTGGTCGCTGTGCCAGCTCCTGCTACTTCAATCGAGGGCAAGGCAATCGCACCTGTACCGGTAGGATCACTCGCCACGTATTCAAACGCGCCGATATCGGGAGAAGTTGCGTCACGCGCATTGCCTGCAATATCGGTTGTAACGTCTAAATCACCGCTGGTCTGAGTGTCAACGCCACCCTCTATCAGCAACGAAGCGCCACTCAGCAACGTCATATCAGGATTGGCGTCGTCATAACCTTCGAAATAATCGCCGTGAGTAATGTCACTTATATCAACAGAATCAGTACCAGCGTCATCCCCTTCATCTGCCACAGCGTTATTTCTAGACGCCGCGTCCATCCCGCCGCTAACATCATCGGTATTATTATATATTAGATTATTCTTAAATACGGGATCTGTACAGGCATAACGAGGCTTTACACCTTCAGCGCAATCTATAATTGTATTATGATAACAGAAATGAAATGGTCCTCCAGTATCAGCGTCATCATACCAAGAAATTCCACCTTTTCCGCTTGCATCTCCAGACCAGTCATAGACTACATTATTATAAGTGTATGTCGAGGTGCCAGTTACTAGGTAATAATATATACCGGCATTATGCGCGTGACTTCCTGTCGACAATCCTTTAACAATATTATTGCATATAGTAATATCACCAGATGGATTACCTAAGACTTGTACGCCGTAACTATAACTATCCCCAGAATTATATATTTGCAATCCATCAATTGTCACCCACGCTACGCCATCGATATTGATTGCACCATACATGCCGTCAAATTCTAATCGATAACAACCACCTGTAGTTTTCCAAACACCGGAATGACGATAGCCTGATTCTGCTCGAATTGTTAGGTCATATGCCTCTGCGGTAGTCCAACCGTCAACATCTACCGCTGTTTCATCAGCCGTATTCGCCGTCCCCCGACATTCAAAAGTCATGGTTTCGGTGGCTGTTACAAGATCCCCATTTGCAGCTTCTTCGGCTACATTTCCCGCACTCAACGAAGCATAAGCGTTAGCCTCCAGTACACCATCACCAGTACCTGTTGCAATATTTGCGTCAACATATCTTGTTATTGCCATTTATGCTCTCGCTAACAATTCACTTGCCTCGGTTTTCGTTATAAAGGTGTTCGTCAAATCGTCAATCTTTTCCACCTTATGAACGTCTGTTGCTGTTGGTTGTTCCACCTTAGATAGTGTTGCTAATTTCGCGTCAAGTGTTGAGGTATCCACTCTGTATTTGAAACGTCGAACGGTTTCGTACTGAGGCTCCCCCTCTATGCTTACGCCGGTGAGTTTTTCCAGTTTATCCACATAATGAATTGCATCAACTTTCTTAACTCCCGGCAGCCTGAGGATCTTAAACTTGCCTTTCCCTGTTTGAGAATCCGCCCAATGGTTGTCCTCCTGGACTTCTATAACGTCACCCTTTTGGCTGCGACGATCATACTTAGCTTGGAATCCAGGACTTGCCTTTTCTCTGTCCGCAACTTCCTGAGTGGTCAATTTATCCATCCAATGGTCAAGATTTAGTATTAGCAGATCTGCCATTTAATTCAAGCCCCTTATTTATCAAGTGGACAAGTCTTGCCCTGCTTAACGCACCACTCCCTATATTCGTCATGCGTCAACGCTAATTGCTTCCCCGTTTCTAAACATGTGACAGCAATAGTCCCGTCAGCGTTGGAAGTATAGCCTCGGCCTTTAACTTTCGGTTTCAGCTTAAATCCTATACCCATCTTACGTTCCGTCCGGTAGGGCTATGGTAAGCGTAGATATGGTGACGGTTTGAGATGTAGTAACAGCAGCATTATCTAAAACAATATCTTCAGTGCCTGCCCCTGCGTCGCCGGTTATAATGTTAGCATCGTTCCCATCCTCTATTCTGTAACCTGCAACAGTTCCATTAGCTCCTGGAGACTCAGCTAAAGCCGCAGACTTTGCTGCTATGGCTTCATCAGTGACAAAACCAGCAGCAGCAAAAGCAGTAGCTCCCAAATCATAATCTATAAGATCAGTCCCTCCGCCTCCGTCTGTATCCGTTAAAACCAACGCCCCATTACCTCCTACGTCAATACCGTCCAGAATCACATCCAGAGCTACCTCTAAAAGTGTCTGTGCTGTCGCCGTGTTTGCTATCCGTGCCATAATAAAACCTCCTAAGTAAAAATTATTTCTTGTATAAAGCGACTACATCTATATATAAATCATGGGCAGCATTTCCACCCATTGTATGATAAAACCTTACCTTAACTTTTCCCACATCTCCCCCTGTGCCTATATAAGCAGAATCGTCAGGGACAAGGAAGCTGTGATTACAAATAATATATCCATCTGCTGTTGTGGTGTCAGCGACAGAAGCACCCAAACAATCAAACGTATCCCATGCGTCAGTCCAATCGTAAAGCTGAACGGCAACAGCATGTGTGTTTGTGTTAGCCACATACGCAGCCGTAATGTTTACCCAACCAAAAGCAGTCACGTCCACAAAATCAACATCGAGATCCATGCCAGGGGTTGCGGAAACTTCAGCAAGACTAAAGAAGTCCCCATCGTGAGCTGTTTGTAAATCGGCAACGACAGAGTCTCCGACATTACCAGCGGCAGCAGTTGCACTATCAGCCGTGATCTTTGTCCAGTCTATTGCGGGATTGCTGTAGTTTTTAAGTACTATGTTTTTCATTTACGTCACCGCAAAGTCTGTAAGCAAGTTGTCTGTATGGTTAAAGGTAAACGTCTTCGTCCCGCCGTCACCGCCAACTCTTACGAGTCCACTCAAAACTCCATCTGTATAACTGAAGGTAAAAACCTCCGTCTCCTCTTCTCCGTCTCTATCATAGACAAGCGTGAGCGTGTTTATTGTGTCGTCCGAGTTACGTGTAATCGTTCCTGAACTTGCGCCATTCAACGCACTCAACCGAGCATAAGATTTATCTATCTGCCTGAAGGCCCGCCTTATTTCAACTGCGCTTTGGGGATTCGGAACTCTTAAGGTCACAACAACCTCTGCTTCCCGGCAAGCTGGATGATCGCCGTCATGCGCTCAACCGCCCACTGCTTTCCTCCGCCAGTTAATTTAAGCGTGAAGGCCATGCCACGGCCACCAGGTCTTTGAGAATAGTTCGAGCCTTTTGTCCAAGTTCCAGAATCAATAGCTGTGCCACTAACCGCACCTTCGTAAGTATCGCCCGGAGTTATTTCCCATGTAACATCGTTGCTTTTATCATCCAAAACACTCATGATCTCAACGAGCTTACCTTCAAAGACATCGTTGCCCAAAGGCAGAGGACCAAGCACTACATAAGAGTCAAACGCCGTTCCTTCGTCTTCGCTGAGAAAGCTATTGAATTTTCTAAGGTAGCCATCCCTGCCGCCGAGGATCACGCCAGAGCTGTTTGTTATTGATGATGTGTGACGACAAATAGCTGTGGGCTCATGGTCCCCCGCTGTTGCTCCTCCAGGGAGCGTTATTGGCCAAAAGGTTTTTCTTTCCCAATCCATCCACCAGTGAACGGCATCGTTTGGAGTCTTGGGAACGATGTAGATATGAACCCCTCTGTCGCGGACATCGTATTCCATCATCACATCAGATGTTAAAGCGTTGGTACTGAGAAGTTCCTGAGGTAACATTTGTCTTGAAACAGATATAGGATAAGAAGTACCACCAGGGGCAAGAATATATATCCCGTCGTGGCTTAAGAATATCAGTTCCCCCGAAGGCCCAATAGTCCAAGCCTGCGAACCAACAATACCGATGGTCAAACTCAAGTTATCAAGGCTGCCACCCGCTGCCGGATCACCTCGCATTATCCAGAGAGAGTTCTCGCAGCCCATAATCAAATGGTCATCGCTGTGGGAGACAAGAGCCCTGATTGCCTCACCAGGAACCCCGGCCTCAGAAGACGTGCCTGCAACAGCCGCCTGTGCGTCGTCCTCTGCATAATCCCAATCGGTGGGATCATCTTGCCTTGCCATGTACCAAACGTGAGGAGCACTCGCCTCGCCTGCTAAGACCAGACGGTTTCTAAAGCGGGCAATACAAGGACAGCCCTTTGGGACAGTTCCCGCGCTTGCTGTTATATTCGTGAGCGTTCCAAGCAACGGATCGTATATTTTCGGAACGCGTGTATCGTCTAAATCATAGTCGCCGATATAAAGCTTCTGTCCAATCTGAACTCCCGCAAGCGACACATCGGATCTCACATCCAGACCCGATGCTGGAGTGACAACAGTCATTGAGTTGTCAAAACCTTCATTATAAATGTCTCCACCAGCAGAGGCAACGAGAAAAGTATTGCTGGGCAAAGCGACTGTTTCGGGTACATATTGAATTTCAAAGATATCTGCTAAACATGCGCCTGCTCTTTGAGTACATTCCATTCCAAAACCGAACCGCTTACCTGTTGCAGCAGAGATAGCTGTCGTGTCGAGCACCACCGTTCCATTCCACAAGCATCTAATATTGTCAGAGGCAATCTCTAAAATAAACCAACCGGCCTCGGCAGTAGCATCTGTGCCTGCTGTAAAGGCATGAACCGTGTCAACGCTTGTGGCTGCAACAGTCACGCTACCGGTGTAAGCTCCCGTGCCATCTTCCATGACAAGCTCTGCGGTAATGCCATCAACTTCAACGTTTGGTGTTGTGTCGTCCATACGGGCAAATATCTTGAACTTGCCGTGGTAAGCTCCTTCGTATTGAGCAACATACATTGCAATACGGTAAGTCTCTGCCTCGTCAAACGCCAATGCGCTTCTTACAGCAACACCGCTGGTACCCGAATAGACGATGCTTGATTCGAGAGAGGTTAGAATAGCAGGAAGGTGAACATCCCACGCCGCTGCTGCCCATGCAGCTGAGAGAGAGTAGCTATCGAACTTATCATTCCAAGTCTCAAGAGAAGCAGTAGTAGATAGAATACTCATGGCCTCCAACATGCGGACCGGCCCTGAACCAAGTTGGTCGAAGCTGGAGATCCCCAGACCTGGCCGGGAACCTCCTCGCTCTCTACCTTCTAAGGTAGCGAAGGGTCTTACATTTAATGCGTCTGTTGTTGTAAATGGAGACTGCTGCCTGTAAGCCCCTCGCTTATCAAGTCCACCTAACGGGAATTGGATATTTATAGCCCGCTTATTCGCCATTTTAGTCAACTACCGCGTTGAAATCACAAGAGTTTTTCGTTGTGCTTTCGTTGCAATACATAGTCACTTTTGAGCCTCCAGTTGTGTCTATAAAGATACATCCAATGGCATACCCAGCCGTTCCATTGGTTGGAACCGTAGCTCCAGCATCCCAATGCTTAAGACCATCATCAAAGTGACTTCTTGTGAATCCTAACAGTTTGCACACTCTACCGAGCATAGTATACCTTCTTTCTTTCTCTAATCGACCGGCGCCTCACATCGGCAACCGGCGGCTGGGACTATCCCACACCGCGCCGATTAGAAACCTAAAGCTCTGCCAATCATGTTCGGCAGTTTATTATAATTGTTTCCGCTTCCCCGTTGCGCTCTCGCAGCAGGAATGCCTTTCTTTATATATTCAGGTAGCGAAGGATAAGTTGTAGAACTCAAAGGCGATGGTTCTGTGCGTGGCTTATCTTTAAGCCTTTGCTTTACCTTCATCTCTTCTTCGTATTCGCTCCTGAACTTTGCCTTCATCTCTGCCTTCTTTTGCTTCTCTACCGTGTCGTCTGCTTTTTTAGATAATTGTTTCGTGAGTGAGCGTATGAGGGAATCTTTTGAAGTGGGACGAAAGGATGTATCTTGGCTCGAATTTCTTTTGACCATTTGGTCTTCTATAACTTCGGGAGGCATATGATATGTATCGTTTACGAATCCCGCTTTCCCGGTTCCTCTCACACGCTGATTAATAACTCTGTCTTTTTCTTCCACATAAGGAAATGACATGCCCTCCTCATATGTAGAAGAGCGATAGGGATCTTCGTCGCCTTGTGCATACTCCCGCTTGTAATCATAAGGAGGAAGCCCCTTGCTGTTCTGCGCTTTGTCCATCAAGTAGCTTTGCATGTCATCGTCTAAGTTGTCGAACTCTTTTCTCTTAATTGTTTTAGGCGGCTTCTTATCCCAAGACTGGAACTTTACATTCAACCCAGGGATTTTGCTTATGTCCTCAGGTGAGAAGTGTTGCAGTAGAAGACCTGCTAAGGTTTCCATCTGCGACGACTCCTGTGCGGCCTCAGGCTCTATTGGCGTGGGCCTTGGCCCTTGTGCCTGCATAGCCATGTCTGTAGGGTTTAATGGTACTGGTCCAGGCATTATTTTTTAACCTTCTTTGTAACCTCTAAGATCTCTGTTTGACGTTTCAATGCGCTCTTCTTTTGTAGCAATTTCAATCCTGCGGCTGTGACAAGTGTAAGAAACCCGCCGACTAACCCAGCCGCACCTGGCCCGGCTCCGGGGAAAAAAGAGTTTGCTACCGGTGCAGTTATAGCTCCCGTCACGCCACCTACGGCATTAGCGATGTCTTCTATTTGCCCGTCAGAAATAGGGATCATGCCGCAGCCACAGAGAACCAATAAACTTGCTATACAAATGTATTTCATCTTCATTCTGGTCCTCCATTCTTTGCCGTTTTTACCAACCACTTAACATCATTTTTTATCTCCGCCATGTCTATTTGAACGGCGTCTAATTTTGAGTTCGTTTCGCTCTCTTCTCTAATCCTTAGGGTGTGACATTCATAGTGTGCTTTCTCTAACTCTCTGGTCTTCATATGTATCCTCACAAAATAACCCGTCAAAAAGATAAGCCATGGTATAGTCGCAATCAAGATTGTAATTATTTCCAAGTGTTGCATTTGTTTTCATTTCTGAATTATGGATAAAGAGTGGCACCACCGACCGAGAGCGAATAGCTGTGGGCCGACCGAGCGTCAGAAGCCCCATCGTATTCACCCTTACATCCCACCTGCCCAAAGAATTTTGTTCCCTCTCGTTTATCGCGCTGAACCGAAGCTATTAAGTTTCTAACGAAGTTGTCCCAATGAACTCCTCTGGTATCTTCGCGTAGAGCTTCAGCAGCAGCCAAACAGCTTAAGAGAACAAGTTGCCCGTGAATCATTCCTCCGAGCGGATAGGGCAGCGCCAAAGTTAATTTATCAACGAAAGCATCGTAACGATAAGACAACACATAAGCATCGTCGGGATCTGGATACCACATAACTTCTCGTTTTTGTCCAGCATAACCCGTACCCGCCTTGATTCTTACAGCAGCAACTCTCGGCCTTCCGCCTTCATCAAACCTCTGTCGCAGCTCTCTGATTTTAGCTTCCCCGACATCGGCAATAATAGTTGGCACCTGAGCATTGGCAGCAAAGGTAAAGCCTTGAATTAAACGTCCGAAGTCATCGGGTAAGTCCTGGTCCTCATCATCTGATACAGTAGTAATGGTGGTAACAGGTTTCAGGAAAGACCATTCATACCCGGGCTGAACCCCCTCTGTTGCAGGAGGATAAAGAAATTGCCTGTAACCCGCTTGAACCAGTCGTTCTATTTGAGCCTCTTGGTTTGTTGTCCAATTCGTTGAGGAATACCCGTAGTTTAAGAACTCACCGACTTGGCCCTTAAAGTCCGTAAAGCTCAAAGACAAAGTAGAGTCAGCCATCTTATTTACCTCTTTAAAGATGAGCCCTTGCGCGAGAGACACCCCTCACGCAAGAGATCAAAAAACCTAAGCTTCAACGGCAACTACCACATGAGTAGCACGCCAAGCTGAGTGCCACCATTCAAGTATCGCAGCATCGAGCGCTGCGGAAAACGTGATAGTAGCCAGAGCGGTTCCAGCCATTACTATGCCACTTGTAACGGTAACTTCAAATGAGTTTGTGGTTAAAGCGCCAGAGAGCACATACCCTTTCTTTTGACCAGGGAAAGTCCCATCGGCCAAAACAGAAGTAGAGTCGCCAGCCAAAGTAACACCACCAAAAATATGTGTCACGCCACCGACCATCGTCTGGGCAGCAGCGCTTGCAAGACACGCCTTCCATTCAATAAGCCCGGTTTCTTCTCCATCGTAGAGATAGGCCAAAACAGTCGGCCGGCCAGGACTCATAACATAGCAACAAATGTCGCCATTACCAGGACTAGCTGTAAGCACCGCCTCATCGGCGGAGGTAACGCTACCAATGGTATAAATGGCTTGCGTTGCACCAGCGGCACCAGCAGCGGTGGAAGAGGCTAAAATAACAACCTTATCGCCAGCAGCCGCACCGGTGAAAAGCCCCGTTTTTGTAACGGTTGCAGTGGAAACTACAGCAGTGCCATCAGTGCTCTCGCCGGTAATACCGGTGGTAGTTGTTTGAAGCGCCAAGGCAGCACCACGCCCGAGGCAAGTGCCAGCATCAGCTCTCCATCTTCCTGGAGAACCGGTACTACAAAGACAGCTAAGAACGGTGACATCAACCGTGGTATCGCTCGCCGCAGCGACATGACAAACACTGCCCGGTTCGTTAATAAGAACCATTGCGGTGCCTGTTGTGTCCAAAGTTATTGTGTCATCCAATACACCAGCGAAACGAAGGTTATTCGATGTGTCACAGGGTTCTACGTATTTATCACGACGGCCTTCAGCAGTGGCAGCGGTGCCGTAGTTTCGGTCATAACAAACGCCTTCGCCACGATAGTATGTGGTAGAAGCAGTGCCAGTAAACAAGACTTTCTTCTGATACTTAATGGCCTGCGAAATATGTTGTGCGGGTTTCATAAGCTATTTCCTTTCAAAAATTATTTATAAAATACTGCCTGACGACGAAGGTCATCACAAACAATATTCCAGACCATAGAAGTAATAACAGCGAAACAATGCGGCTGATCGGGCAGACGTTGAACTTTGATTTTCTTCATAAACCAGTTCTTCAAGAACTTGGCATAGAAATGGTTGAAGTCAAGCATGTAAACAACATCGTTGTATGAAGAATCATCAAACTTTGGCACGTACTGAATATGAGCGCCACGGAAGACCGGCTCTCTTGTACTCAGGTCAAAGCCGAGGCTATCGTTGTTGCTTTTCGTAACATTCTTTAGCCCAAACTTAGTTTCCCAATTGCAAAAGATTCCTTTAGAATAACCACTTCGTCCCATGCCCGGCTCTGGTGCAGGTGCGACCCACCTACATTGGTCAGAAGCCTGTTCCATTTGATAGATAAGCCCTGTGTTATCTTGGTCTAGGAAGTCGTCATAACAACCTGTAAAGTTTTTATGCCGAGGGTAGGTGTCGCTTGAGATCCCAGCCTTACCGGAGGAGAAGTCTGCATGGTTTCCACCATTGAAGCCGAGAGAAGAGTTTTGAGTTACCCAATACTCAACACCCCACGGTGTATCGTTATCATCAGATGTTGTAGGAGCACCCCACACGTCTGACTCTGACAGCTCAGTCATAGATGTGAGCATACGTGCGTTCTCTAACGAGACAAGATCAACGACCTCTTCCGGTCCGCCATTCATGGCAGGCTCTCTCTCGTCATAAACCATGTTGCCGTCGGTATAACACCAAGGTATTGTGCCTTCGACCATCGCATCGTCACGACTAAATTCCATCGTTCCAAACAACCCAACATGTTGTGCGGAGTTGTTATGGTCTGTTACATAGCGAACAGTAATTCCGCGACCGGACTTTTGCTGCTCTCTCTTTTTTTTGCATATTTGGTTAAAGCCGACGTGCTCTTGCAAGTCAGTCATTTCACCAATCCATTTACCCTTATTGAGTTTATTCATCGTCGCGATGACTGCATCGGGCATGTTTTCTGGCGTAAGAACTGTAGCCATAATATCTTTCCTTTCGTTCTATCTTGAGACGACTATTCCATCATGGCCGCAACAGCAGCAATAGCATCATCAGTTCGGGTATCCTCGCTGTAAATCTCAGATGCGAACTGGCCATTAGTATCTCTTGGCGTGTTTAAAACTTGCCTTGAGCGTGCTGCGGCCTTTTTTGTAATCTTTCGTCCCTTAATTTTATTGGTTTTATCTGGAAACGCTTTCTCAACAGCGAGCTTAAACGTATCCTCATCATTTGGAGCTTTACGACCTTCGGCTTTGGCATCGTTGTGAACATGGTCCATATAACGAATAACCTTGTTGCGTGCCAACTTTGTCTCTTTAGCTGTCAAGCTCTTGTAGTCGCCTTCGCCAAGAGTATCGATATAGTCTTTTCCTAAGTCTTTAACTTGGCCGTCAAACCACTCCGTGAACTCTTCGTTACGAGCGACAATAGCCGCTTGTTGCTGATTTTGTTGACTCTGCGTAAGAGCTTTAATTGTTTTTTGCTGCTCAGACACAGCCCCCTTAAGCCCCTTAAAAGCACTGATGACTTCTTCGGGATACTCTTCAGGATCTAAGTCTGGAATTTCAGAGAGCAGATCCGTCTCTTGCTTCTCTTTTGGTACCTTTTGTCTCCTTTGTTTTGCGGCTTCAACCCTGCCTATAACATTAGACAAAGATTGATCGTCGGGCATATTGTTAGCATCGGCTAATGTAAGCCCAGCACGGACCGCACGTTCAAGTAAGGCTTCGTTGTGAACAGGAACGTCTTCTCTGCTCTCTTCTTGCTTCACTTCTTTATCTTCAACCTTGGGTTTCTCAAGGCTTGGCTTCTCCTCTTCCGAGGCTATCTCTGGAAGGGGAGCTTTATTTCCATCTGTTTCTTCGTTATCGTTGTTCTCTTTCTCTTCGATGTGCGTGTCTATCGCTTCATCCAACTCTTCCATAAAAGAGGCTTGCTCCGCCTCTGTGGTTTCCACAGCAGGGGCTTCGGTGGTAGTCTCCTCGGTTGTCGTCTCTTGAACGTTTTCTTCTGTCATAATTTCACCTTCCTTTAATCACAACGGGGATCGCCATATCCACCGTCAAAGTCTGTTGCTCCGACAAGTTCGGAATAATTCTTTCTATGTTTCTTTGTGCGAAACACCGGATGTCCCATCTTGTCAAAATCTGTGGGTACTCCCTGTTCCTTAGCAAAGTCCGTATATTGTTTTCTCTGTGTAGGATGGACAGCCAGCGCGATTGACTTCATAGGCCATGTGCTCGACTTCTGTCCACCTTGAGCTGCAAACTCAGCAGCACGATGCCGCTTACACAATGTTCCGTCTTCTAAAAGAATAAACTCAGGCGCATCTCCCATAGGATAAGACCTGTCTATCGATTCCTCTGTCTCTTGGTTTTGATAACAATACGTTGCCATTAACTCACTCCTCTAGTCATTGCTTCCTTCTCTGAATCCTGTACTCCTGCGCCCATTAACGTCTGTGACAGCGCCGCCTCTTTACCCACTCTTGTTGCCCCAGGACGCGTGACTCTGTCATAGGTACGAGTTGTTTGCGGAGGCTTTATCGTAGGCTGTGGATTGCCTTCTATACCACCCTCCTGCAATTGATCCTGTGCCACCAATATTTGGTTCAGCTCAGGCAAGTTGCTGTAATCGGCAATTAGCGATACCCACTGTCTTGCATCTATTGTTAGCCCCTGCTGTTCGAAAGCTGGCATTAAGGGCATTATCATTTGCATCATGATCTGGTTGAGCTTGTTTATCTTGGCGCCGGGATTATCTTCCTGCATAGACTGCGGGATTATCGTGAAGTTAAAGTCCAGGAAGTTTCCACGACGTGTATCTGGCGACCAATCTACTGGAATGTAGATGTCAGTATCGTAAATTTGCTTTTGAAGAGTTCGTGACCTTACCGGGTCTGTCCACTCGTACCATGCAATTTCACGGAAGATATTCTTTGAAAACTCAATAGTCGCCTCTTGCATGTCTTTAAGCTGGGCGCTTGCAGAAGTGGCAAGCATTTGATCTTGCTTTGCCGTGTCCGCCATCGGCGACAAGCCACCAAGAGAATCTAAGTTCCCCGCAGCCCAAGAGAAGATGTCTTTAGTCTGAAGGAAGAACGCGAACGTGCTCTGGTCTAAGCCGCCAACTTCAATTTTCTCCGGCTTCTGGCCATCCCAATACACTGCATGTCCGTCTTGTGCCTTATCGAAACGCTGCGCGGCCTCTTCGTTTGAGAAGCCTGCCACTGCTTTCTTGTTCTTTGCCTGCGCTGCCATGCGCCTGAAGAGACTGTTTGCAAGGTCATGGACGTTTCTAAGTAAACTAAAGGGAGGAAGTGGCATCGCGTTGTCCGGGACATCGGAGAACCATAGGCTAAAGTACGGACCCCTAGACGAACCGTCCCAGGGAATTACCGACAAAGGCTTCTCTGAGTGGTTGACTAAATATGTAACAAGCAGCTTCTCTTTTGTTAGAAAGAGATCCTGTACTGCCACCTTCTTTGCAAAGTTATCATCACCAGAACCAAATCCATGACTTATAGCTTCAGCTCTTTCTCCGCCAAACTCATCATTCATTCCAAGATCGTCTTCAGCTAAATCCATCTTCTTCGCATCGGGAAAGCTTGCATAAAGCTCTTCCATAGTAAGATAGTACACATCACCTTCGTATGCAGGCTCATAAGCCGAACGTGACGACATGTCCCGCACATAGTCATCAAAGCTCACGAGTTTAACAAAGGGCTTTGTGGTATTAACATCTTGGCCGTAGACCTGCTCGGGCTTGCCGTGTTCGAGCGCCACCTTAACAGTTGCCATTGGGCTAAAGAGTGCATCCGTTACAGCTCTTCTCAAGACCTTGCCCAGATCCGTTTCAATCGCAACCTCTTTGCAGGCAAGGGAAAACTCACTTGCTAAAGGCTTAAGTTCCATTCGCGGTGTGACCACCCGCGCAATAGGAGCACGGGCAGCACACTGGCGAACATATATATTCGTAGCCAACGCGATAAGGTTCAAATATACGTCTTTAGCCTCGGCATCGTCGGAATACTCGCTTCCACAAAATGATTCAATAAGCGACTTACGCTTTTCACGAAACACACCAAGCTTTCTACGGCTTTCGGCAACAGCTGATGTAAGTCCGTCAAACTCTTTTTTATTGCGAGGGTTCACCAGTCCTCTCTTTCTCTCTCAAGGGTAGCTAATTCTTCCTGCTCAAAACGCCAAGCCGGACTCATCCAAGGAGCTTTTGGCTTCTCGGCAGCAAGAGCACCTGACTTCAACGTCATAAGCCGACTCGACAAGGCATCGGCAATTACTTCATCGCCATGCGCCTCTCTCGCTCCGGTAGGATCTTGGCTATTTGCTGCCGCTGAGTGAATTACTCTTCCACCAGGTTCAACAATAAATTCTAAAGCCTCTCTCATTCCCGACTCAGAGGGGTTTATAAACAGCCTGTCTTGAAGTTTAGATCTGTAATCACGAAGCAATACCGCCTTATCTTCCGGGTTTAGAAAGTAACCGGGTTGATCCGATGCTCTCCCCCTTACGGCGCCTTCTGACTTGCGGTAATAAATCCTGTGATACTTCTTCTCAACTACGCGGTTTGAGAAAGAACGCCCCGATGGTCCTGACGCATCCCACGCTAAGTACCCATTATTAAACCACTTACAGAGCGCGATTGTTTCTTCAGCAAAAGACAGGGGATCGGTTTTGGGGTCTTTCCAGAGCGCCACTTTGCGCCCGGATACAAGATTGACAACGCTTGTAACAGAGTTCGAAGCTCCGGTACCATGCGATACATCAGAGCCTAAGCCAAAGCGCTTGCCCTCGAAATATGACCTGTCGGTGAGGAAACTCCCATCGCCTGCTAAGTTGAACCAGAGGAAAAGAGGCCCGTGGTCATCTAACTCAAATCCATATGGGTCAAGAGTTTCTGACTCGTAGGCTATTCTTCCACGCATCAAATAAGGTACGCAGTATTCTTTAATTAGTACACGTATAAACTCCTGGTCAAAGAACTGATAAGCACTTCCCAGGAAGTCAATGTCCAACTCTTGGGCTATTTCCTGCTCAGAGGCACATCTGGCACACTGCTCGTCATACCACGGAGATCGTAGCTTGCCATCATTGATGAAAGGATAGTTCCCAGGATATTCAAAATAGTGTCGCTTATCCCAGCTTTTACGCATTGTTGAGACTTTTCCGGTGAAGTCTTTATCTAATGTCTCGACTTCAAATCTCTCCCTTACCTTGTGACTTGTATAAAGCCCCTGGTTGCATCTTGGGTTGTTAGACCAATGCAGACCATAAGTCCCGTCTATTCGGAAAACCTTGGCAGCGGTATTGTGTACCACCTCATAGAATGCGTTGTTTGAACCCTGGGGAGTTGAGTTGAAGAAGCGGCAGCAGGCTGTTTCCCGGGTGGAGTTTAAAACCTTATAACCGTCATTTACCTCAAAAGCAGCGAACTCGTCTAAGAACATTGCCGTTCTGCGATCACCACGGCCAGCATCGGCTGTTGTGCTCTCACCGTCTATTACAGACTTCGTGTCAGCATTCTTTAAGTGGAGCAGGCTTCTATTGGGATCTCGGGGTCCAAGCTCCCTTCCGGTTGGGAGAAGCCAATTAGGCTGGTTCATATGAAGGTAGTCTATTTTCCAGAACAGAGTCTTCGAGTTACCGGTCTTATCCACATAGTCTTTGTTTCTCGATACAAGTAGGAAGGTCAAGCTGTCTCTGAAATGCCAGAACCATTCGAATATAGTCAGCCCCATCCACGAAGCTCCCATAGTTCTCGACTTGGGCCACGCAACATCGTAACCCTCCTCAATGGCATGTATTCCCTCTTCAATAGCTGCGTCCTGGAACTCCCGGTAAGTTATAAAAGGCTTGTTTGGCACCTTCAGGTCACGGGGATCAAATGTCCAGCACATCGCATTAATGTAGAATAAACAGTCTTCAGCGCACATTTGCCTGAATGTCGCCGCCATCTCCTCATCTTCAGCGCACTTCCGTAATATTTCCTTACGCCATTTTAAATTCTTATCAATCGTGTCGTACTTCTTTATAAGATGGTAATGAGGGAACATCTTTTCATTGATCATTTCATGATCCCCCAAGACGTTGCTCCCTTTGGTGTCTCCAGCAATGGTGTGAGCGCATTGTCTCCCCTGCGCCGTACTTCCTTGATAGGCTCTTTGTTGAGCGCCTTGCCCAGCTTAACCGCCTTCATCTGGTTATATTCCTTGGCCCGCTGCCGCTGAACCTCTTCGGCAACAAGGAACTCAGTCTCGATCTTCTCGTGCTTATCCTTCTTTTTATCCAGCTTCTCGTTGATCTTAAGGATCTTATCAATTGTGCGGACAATATCCTGCCCATCTAATGACGTAAGTACCTTAGTCTTCTCAAGTTGTGCCTTTGAAGGCATGAGCTTTGGATATACTTTATCCCAGAAATCATCCATTCTTGCTTGTGAAGATCGATAGCTTTGCAGCATACCCCAAGCTTCAGGGCTGGGAGCATCGGAAATCTTGACCATGTTCTCCGGCGTAGCTAAGTATTTGGCTACATACATGATAACTTCAACTATAGGAGCTTCCCGGTCCAAGAACTCTCCACCGAGTGCTTCCCATTCACAAACGGGTTCGGAAGGGGTTCGGTGCTCTTCAAGACAATTCCCTCCGCCCCTTGAGGATGGAACGGAGGGTTTATTGCCAGCAGAAGATGATGAATTGAGTGTTGAAGTTTTCTTTTTGGCTTTGGGTTTGCGCTTGGGCTTGGGCTTAGAGAATAATTGTTCCAGCTCAGGCCTCAAGTCTTCAAGGGTTTTAACTCGGGCATTGTTTGGAGTTTCTTTCGCTTTAAGATACTTGTCACGCAGCTCTTGATACTTCGTCCAGAGCTTGGCCTTTTGTAGATCCGCAGGCCCAATGTTATTCAAGTCGAGAGGCTCCATCAGTGTCTCTTTCTAAGTCGTTATGAGTAAACAACTTGCGACTATTATTAATAAATAGCATAGAGAAGTGGAGCCGTCAAGGAGGAAATTGGGTTTTTTTAAATTTCTTTTGGGGGGTTTCCGACAGGCCCGTGGACCTATTTTGCTCTCCATTGCCCATCTAAGAGCATTGAAAGCCCATCAAGGCTTGGGCCATACTTACTTTCTTCCTGGAGCCTTATGTTCTGTGATGCTGTTCTTTTTTCGCTGGCAGCTTAATTATACCCGATGGAACCAAACTGTCGATCAATACTTTTGAAATAGACAATTCATACGTAAACCCTTACTGCATAAGAGGTTAACCAAATTGATATAGATATCGAAATAGCAAGTTAAAAGTCATAAGTCCTTATTCAATAGGAACATCTATATTTCAAAGGCACCACCATTCCTTAAATAAAATAAATGTATATAATTTTCTTTCCTTCTTGACAAACCACCTTTAATTCTTACAATTTATCATTTAACCATAAGGAGAATTTAATCATGAAGGTTTTAAACTTAGTAGTAGACAACGCAACACACAAAGATTTCAAGCTTATAGCGATCAAGAAAGACACATCTATCAAAGCTATTCTTCAAACATTTGTTGATAAATATATCAAAGACAACTCTGGATATATCGGTGTTAAGGAGCCAAACAATGACTGAAGAGAAAACTGTCGCAGAGATAATTAAAAAAAAGCACTCGGAGATGGCAGATCCTTGGATAAAAATTAGAACGGGACTATCGAAAGAGCTTGAAGTTGGAGGCATGGCTCAGATACTTGGGGTGAGTGGGCCAATGGTTGTAGGCCTGCTCGTGGAGTTCTGGTGTTGGGCAGATGGGCATATAAAAAATGGTAACGCAAAATATGTTACAGATGTTTGGATAGATGGCATAGTTGACTTCCCAGGGTTTGCAAAAGCGCTCGAAGAAGTTGGTTGGTTAGTGATAAAAGAAGACGGTATTTCCATTCCAAACTTTGAAAGACATATGGGTATTTCTGCTAAAAAAAGAAGTGAAACCTACCTGAGGGTTCAAAAACACCGAAATTCTGTAACAAAAAGTTCTACAAAGTGTAACGCAAATGTAACAAAAAAGCGTTACAAATGTAACAAAAAAGCGTTACCAGATAAGATGAGACTAGATAAGACCTTTAGTGGTAGTAGTAGTAAGGGCTCCGCCCAAAAAAACAGTCCAGTAAAAACGAGTGAAGTTGAAGCTTTCTTTGATGTTTGGAACTCGTTACCAGCTCCAACTATTAAGGTCCAAAATATAACCAAAGATAGAGAAAACACCTTAAAGGCACACCTCCAGGATGCTTGGTGGCAAGAGCACTGGAATGAGGCGGTAGACAAAATTCCAGACTTACCGTTTCTGCTTGGGGACAACGACAAAGGTTGGATCTTGGATATTGATTTTTTCTTGCGTCCGAACACGGTGCTGAAAATTATCGAAGGCAAGTATGATAAGCGCAAAGATAAGTTCTTAGATGGCATAGACTTTATGCAAGGTCTGCGTCCTGGAGATAACGGTGGTAAGGAGCCAAACAATGACTAAAGAGAAAACAGTAGCAGAGAGTATCGCAGCGCAGCACGATATCTTATCTCAAGCGGTTTTGGATAATTACACAACATCTAAGCCGTGGTTTGCCAAGAACGTTTTTTGCGTTGTAAACGTTAAGGAATACCCGTCGTTCAAATTTTTCGTTCAGTTCTACAAAGCGAATGGCATAAAAGACTTTTTGAAAAGCCAGGGTTTCCAGTATGTATACAAGCTCCACTGTTTCGAGAAGAGTTATACCGACATCCAAAACGTGAAAGAAGTCATTGGCGGCTACAACACCGTTCATAATTCCAGCAATATGAGTCCTAAAGATATAGAAAGGTGGGTAAGGATAGCATGATTACAGAGGAACAACGCGAGAACAACCGGACCACATCTCGAAACTGGCGCGAGAAGAATCCTGAGAAGAGCCGCGAATACCACCGGCTCTATTATTTAAAACACAAAACACGCATGAAGGCACAGAGCAAGCGTTGGGCGGCCGAGCACCCTGATGCAATGAGAGCTGCTGCTAGACGTTACTACGGACGAAAAATGGGATACCCAGAGAAGGGAGAAGCGTGATGGGGATTGTACAGGAGCATTTTCCAGACATTAACAAAGTCGAGGACGAAGCAGCGGATAGCTGGAACGTTATTGAAGGGCTCATGGAGATAGAGCGTGACCGTGCGGGATATCTTTGGAGAAGCGCATTTATGAGGGGATATGAAGCAGGAAAGAAAGATGGAAACCAAAGATAAAGTTGATCGAATTATTACTATAGTCCAAAAGACAAACGGGTTTTTAGTCAGATCATTTAACCGGGATAGCACAAGCCAAGATATGGTTTTTAATAAATATATTGAAATGATGGAATATATTGCAGGTCATTTTTGCTGTTTTGATCAGTACGAAATGGAGCTATCCGAGAAAGCAGATGAAGAATAAGTGTAAGTAACCAGGTAAGAAAGAAGGAATTTAATGGAAACTATGATGAAAATTGGAAACACAATAGCACCGGAAACAGTTGAACAAGTCGGCGTGGAAATTCGTGCTATTTTCCAGGAAGCAGCTAAAAGCCATATCGATCAAGATACAATTAAAGTAGCTTTAAAGGTTTTACAAACTGCTTGCAGTATTGAAAACGTAATTGTGAAAGATTGTAATATTGGTTTGCCAAAGATGGAAGGAGGTAACTGATGGCTAACATAACGGAATGTGACAAGTGTCATTGTTTGTCGAGAGGCGCAGAACCGGGGATAGAGGACTTCACGCACGTAACACGCGGTGAGGGTGAGGTTGCTAAATACGAGTGCGACTTATGCTCTAAGTGTTTAAAGCAATACAAGGATGACATGGCGGCATTAGGTAAGAAGTATTGCTTTGCGATTAAGGAGGAATGACAATGACAGCGTGTAAGAACTGCAAACATATGAAATATGATGCTGGAAAAAGTGCGCTACATCTATGTAGTGCAGAAAGAAACCAGTTTGAAAGATTCAATCCGCTTGAAGGGAGAACAGAATTGATAAACCCAAAGATATATTATTGTAACCCATCTGGCAATTGCAAATTCTTTGAGCAGAAGGAAGAGGATTTAGAAAAACAAGGGGAAGCAGAAAGGTAGATAATGAAACAGATTATAGCAGTATTAGAATTCGACGAAGAGGAATTGGGACCACAATGGTTGAACCACGATAACTTAAAAGCACTACTTTATTCGGAGACCAAAACCAAAAAGGAATTGCTAAAAGTAGTGGAATATCAAGAGCACACCGGTATAAAAGACTGCCTATTGGTTGCGCGGCAGGAATGTTAAAGAAAGCTACGAGATGGCATAGGTACCACCCCGTAGCTTAGGAAACATCCACTTAACATTATACAGGATCTTCAGGAAAAGAGCAAGCCTCGGGAAGCAGAAAAACGAAACATGAGTTAGTCTGAAGTTAGTCTGAAGTTAGTCTGCTTGTACTAAGTGTCCGGAGTTAGTTGGTCTACACACAGAACTCCTTGTTAATATGTCATGCGCAATAAGAACCG
>Ga0222679_1000313_pt1 | contig 18924 bp, 16 predicted proteins | sample AntAcemetagen939_FD_179843 | JGI IMG/M metagenome (GOLD analysis project Ga0222679, IMG submission 179843) | Saline water microbial communities from Ace Lake, Antarctica - #939 | ecosystem: Environmental > Aquatic > Non-marine Saline and Alkaline > Saline | place: Antarctica: Ace Lake...
TGTACAACAAACATGTCTAATCGGAAAATATATTTACAAATTATTAATTATAAATGATAATTTTTAACTTCTAAATACTTAAATCGGTGTTCTTTATTCTTAAATCCTTTTGATAACAATTGACAAAAAAGCATGCTAATTGCTAAACTCCATTCGGGGTTTTGGGGAGTGTGGTTGACGAACTTCTTTGCTATATTTTAAATTTCCGAAGTTTTCACTTAAAGAGACAGAAAGTATTCTGTCTTTATATCACTTTCTTTTTAAACTTTAAAAGTTAAAATCCAATAATTCATAATTCGCAATTATTTCTTACTCATGCCTCAACGCATCTATCGGATCTAAATGCGCTGCCTTCACAGCCGGATAAGTCCCAAAAACTCCTCCGATAATAGAACAAACCACAACACCAATAACAATCCAATCCCAAGGGATTACAGCATTCATTTTCAAGACAATTGCTAAAATGTTTCCACCGATGATTCCTAAAATAATTCCAACTAATCCACCTAATTCCGTTAAGAGCAACGCTTCTAATAAAAATTGTTGCATAATATCATTGTTTCGCGCACCAATACTTTTTCTTATTCCAATTTCACGAGTTCGTTCGCTCACAGATACCAACATAATATTCATTATACCAATTCCGGCAGCTAATAACGCGATAGAGCTAATAATCAAACCACCCATTTTAATAGAATCCATTATTTTATTAAATGATTCTATCAGAGAAGCATTTGAAAATATCTCAAAATCATTTTCTTCACCAGGAGCTACTCCGCGAATTGTTCTTAAATTGTGAATCACTTCATCTTTAGCTAATTCAAAAGTATTCTGATCAATAGTACTGATACAATAATGTAAACTTGTTCTTCTTCCACTAAACATCTTTAGATGAGTCGTTAATGGAATTATTACTCGATTATCTTTTGATTCACCAAAAAATTCGCCTTTTTTGTCCCAAATTCCTATAACTTTAAATTTTACACCATCTATCTTTATTTTTTGTCCAATTGGATAATATTGTGGCATCAGTACATCTATAATATCCTGTCCAATAATTGCAACATTACTTTGATGTCTGATATCTTCAACTGTAATCATTCTTCCTTCTTTGAGATCATAATTATTTGTATAATCCCATTCAGGAGTAACACCAGCAATTGGTATATTTGGTTTTGTTCTTTTATCCTCAAATCTTATCATTGTATAGTGCCAGTCTTCTCCAGAAATATAGTCAGCAATTGTTATTCTTTCTTCCAATTTTAAGTAATCTTCATAAGTTAAATTTTTTCTATTATGATATTTTCTTCTATTATCACCAGGACCAAAACTTATACTTGGATATTTTTGTACTTGAAATGTGTTTGTACCTAACGAACTTAAATTTGTCGCCATAGAAGATGATAAAACGTTCATTGCCGTCATCACACCGATGATTGAAAAAATACCAATAATTACTCCCAGCAAAGTTAAGAAAGACCTTATTTTATTTTGTCTTATTGAATCAAATGAAGAATATAATATTTCTTTAAAATTCATAAATTTCCTTCTTGATATTTATTCATATCTGATTGCATCGATTGGATCAAGTTTTGCTGCTTTTCTTGCCGGTACAATTCCCGACAACACACCTGTTATAATAGAAACAGACAATGAAATGATCACTAATTTAATTGATAATGAAGCAACAAAGAATTTATTCAATAATCCTACCAAACTCGTAGTAATAATTAATCCAATCACTCCTCCAATTACAGCAATAATCACTGCTTCACTTAAAAATTGAAAAAGAATAACATTCTGTTTGGCTCCGAGTGCTTTACGAATTCCAATTTCTTTGGTTCTTTCCTTTACACTAACGAACATAATATTCATAATACCAATTCCACCAACTAATAAAGCCAAAGCAGTTATTCCAAAACCGGCACCTGATATTCCCATTTTAATAGCAGAAAATTGTTCACGAAATGCTTCTTGTTGATTAATTTCAAAATTATTTTTTTCTGATGGTTTCAATCCTCTTAATGAACGCATTATCATAGTAACTTCATCTTTAGCTGTTTTAATATCAACACCTTCACGAACTTTTAGAGTTATTGACATACGCCTTCTGCGACCAAAGATTGAATATGCTGATTTCAAAGGAATAATTACCATATTATCAAAACTAAATAATCCCAAAAATTTTCCCTGTTCTTTCAATACCCCAATCACTTTATATTTCATTCCTCTAATTTTTATATCCTCACCAATAGGATTTTGATTTGGAAACAAATTGTCTTTAATTCCATAACCGATCACAACTACTCTTGATGCATTCCTATCTTCTGACTTTGTAAAAAACCTACCATCCTCAAACTTTAATGAATTCACATGTTGCAATTGCCAATTTGCTGCATCAATAAACACACCTTGAATAGAATTATCACCATATTTTACATTTCTCATATTTTGCATTTCCGGAGTAGCAAAAGAAATATTTTTTGATCTTTGTAATATTTTATCTACATATTCTACCTTCATTTCAGGACGATTCCTAAAATCCCACCAATCACCACCTTTCATGAACCAAGGATATTTTTGTAGATGGAGCACATCATTTCCAATCATATCCATACTATTTTCAAATGTATCATTAATTCCAGAAATTGCAGTTCCCATAAGCGATACTGACAAAATTCCAATAATAATTCCAAGCATAGTTAAAAAACTTCTTGTCTTATTTGCAAACACATCTTTGAAAGCTATAATAAAACTTTCCCACAATTGCCCCATTAATATTTTCCCTTTTAAATATATGCTTTAGTTATTTTCAATCATTTGTTTTCTACTGCCTTTTTCCGTTTTGCTGTCTTTAGAAACTTTACCATCAAGAAGTGTAATAATTCTATGTGCATGTTCTGCAATATTATGTTCGTGTGTAACAAGAATGATCGTATTTCCAGCCGAATGCAATTTATCGAGAAAAACCATAATTTCGGCACTTGTTTTACTATCTAAATTTCCTGTTGGTTCATCGGCTAAAATAATTGACGGATTATTTACTAAAGCTCTTGCTATTGCTACTCTTTGTCGCTGACCACCGGACAATTCATTAGGTTTATGATGCATACGATCACCAAGTCCAACTTTAATTAATGTAGAATGTGCTTTTTCCATTCTCGCTTTTTTGGATATCCCTGCATAGATCAATGGTAATTCTACATTGTGCAATGCTGTTGCTCTCGGTAGCAAATTAAATGTTTGAAATACAAAACCAATTTTTTGATTGCGGATTTCAGCCAATTTATTATCATCCAATTTTTCTTTTTCCGGATCATTAGAATGCACAGTTAATCCATCAAGCAAATAGTTTCCTTCTGTTGGAGTATCAAGACAACCAATCACATTCATCAAAGTTGATTTCCCCGAACCGGATGGTCCCATAATTGACACATATTCATTCTTTTCGATAACAGCGTTTAATCCTTGTAAAGCATGTACTTCAACAGTACCAATTTTGTATGTTTTGTAAATATTATTTAATTCTAATAATGCCACTTTTTACCTTCTTTCTTTTCGTTTACCATGTTTGTTTTTTCCATCTGCAGAATCTTTTTCAACCAGCTTTCCCGTCTGCAATTCTCTGCTTAATGCTGCATGACTTCCTGTTACGATTTCATCACCAACAGATAATCCTGATTTTATCTCAAAAAGATCTTCACTTGCTATTCCTATTTCTATCGGCACTGCCTTAGCCGTATCACCAATAACAACAAATGCTACCTCCAACATCTTTTCTTTCTTATACATATTGTATCCTGATGTCTCTTCTACCTTTGATGAATCACCTTTCATTGATTTTTTATCTGCTTTTTTCCCAGATCGATTATCCCTTTTCAATGTTTTTATATTTACTTCATTTTCTGGACGCACTGTTATACTTTGAATCGGAACACCTATTACATTCTCGTGCTTTTCTGTTAAAATTTCTACAGCTGCACTCATTCCAGGTCGTAATTCTTTTGGAATTTCCAACATACTAACAACTACATTATAATTAGTAACAGATTCTTGAGTGCCGGCACCTGATGTAGAAGCAGAATGGGCAATTTCCGTTACTACTCCTTTAAATGAAGTATCTGGAATAGCATCAATTTCTATATCGACCGAATCGCCAAGACTCACTTCAACTACATCATTTTCATTTACATCTACCTCCACTTCCATTTGTGTTAGATCACCAATTGACATAATAATATCTGCTTGAAAAGTTGAACCCATTGCAATTTCGCCCTGTTCCTTACGAAGAGCAATCACCGTTCCGGAAATTGGTGCAAAAATAGTTGTCTTATTTAAATTATCTTTTGCTTGATCTAAAGAGGCTTTTGCCTGCTCTAAATTATTCGTTCCTATTTCATAATTTGCAACTACTTGATCCAACTGTGATTCGCTAATATTTTTTGCTTTATAAAGTGCCTTGCTTCGTTTTAGTTCCTTCTTCGTGAGCTCAAGTGAAGATTTCCGGGAATTATATACGGACTTTGCTCTGTCCAATTCCGCCTCATATCTCACCTTATCCAATTGAGCCAAAACCTGTCCCTCTTCTACAAATTCTCCCTCTTTTATATACATCTTGGTAATTTCGCCGGCAACATTTGCACTAATATCTACTTGTATTACAGGCAATATCGTACCACTTGCCGATACTTTTGATTCAATTGTCGCTAATTTCACTTTCGTTGTTTGCACTTGGATAGCTTTTTCCTTTTTTTGCAACACATTTAAAACAACAACTGCTCCAACTACTAAAATTACGACTCCGATAATAATCCATTTCTTCATAAATAATTCCTTTTATTTTATTTATCCTATTAATTCTTGTATTTGTACTTCAATGATCTTCTTTGAATATTTCGATTTAACCAAGGCGCTTTCTGCATTCAACACAGATAATTGAGCGTTCATTTGTTCTAAAATTGTACTTGATCCAATCTGATATTGTTGAGTAACCAATTCTAAATCTCTTTTTGCTGACTTCAATTCTATCTCTTTTATTTCTATTAATTTTATATATGTCTCATAAGATGTATAATATTGCATTAGTATCTGTTCCAGCTCTTGCTTTTTTTCTTTGATCTTTACACGTACCGATTTTAATCCGATCTTTTCATATTCAACGGAATGTTTTTTATTAAATCCATTAAATATTGTAACTCCTGCACTTAATGAAATTGAATTATTTGTTGTTTCAAGTCCATGACTTTCACCCTTTGAATATGAATAAGAAGCAGAAAGCGAGGGTAAATATGACTCTCTAGAAATTTTCAAAGACAATTGTTGAACTTTCTTTTCTTGTTGTAAGATGTGTAATTCGGGATTATTTTTAAATAGAAGTTTTTTTGCTTGATCAATGCTCGGAATTTCCAATTCGTTTACAACTGATTCTTTTAATGTTAAATTTACATCTGCATTTCTACCCATAAGTAAATTCAATGATCTTTTTAATCCCAATCTATTCTGTTTTTCTTGAAGTAATTGTGATTCAAATGTGCTCTTCTGCACTTCGGCTTTCAATACATCTGATTCTGTCCTTGAACCCAATTCATACATATTGCGGATCGTTTTTAAATTCTCCTCAGAAAAAAGAATATTTTTTTCATATACATTCATTAAACTTTCAGAAGCCAATATTTGATAAAAATACCTCGATATGCTTTCCCGAATTTGAGAAATAACATAGCCATTATTTATTTGTGATATTTTTTCGTTCGTCTTTGTTTGCTTAATTCCGGAAAACATTCCCGGATGATAAATACTTTGACTTACAGATGCACCTGCATTCCACCCTGCATCCCAATCGCCACTTTCCGATGCGGAACTGCTTGCTGACAAACCCACACTTGGATAAAGATATGAATATGCCTTTTTTGTGTTTACATGCATTTGGTCAACCGTCAATTCGCTTTTTTCTAAAGTTGGATTATTTTTTATTGCCAAATCAATACAATCATTAAGAGACATCGTTTCATCATTTTGTGCAAATAAAAAAGTAAGATTGAAAATTAAAATTATTAATATTGCTCTCTTCATTATCATCAAATCACTCCATTTTACCTTTCAACATCGTTTATAAACATTTTAATATATTTTTCCCAAAATATATTATTATTAGACATATAATTTAAATAAAAGTTGTCAAAAAAACAAAAAACTTCGGAAGATTATTGATCTTCCAAAGTTTTAATATGAAATGCTCAAATCTGCTTTTCAAACATTCAAAAAATATTATCCGCCAAAGTTCATACTTAAGAAAAATACACTAACAGCAGCTATTATTACCCAAATTGGAATAACAAGATAGGATGATTTTTTAGCAGAATATTTATAAATTATTTCAAAAGCAATTATCCATAATATAATTTTCCAAATTGTGAAAATATCAAATTGAGCGGCAATATTATAAAAAACATTTGATTTATCTACTTCAGGAAATAACAAAGCCAAACTCGTTTGAACATCTACGGTTCTTTGAGACAACATAAGTGGAATTTTAATTATACTCGCTACTATATCAAGCATTTGAACATATAATGCAACTCCTATCATTTTCAAAATTTCAGTTTTCCCTCCACCAATAATATTACCAAAAAATAGAAATATTGCTCCAATTACTATAATAATTATTGGCTGAGAAACAACAATTCCAATGTAAGGAATTGGTCCATTCATTCTTTTTTCAGTTTTTTGAATCTGTTCTGTCTTTTGCTCATTTGTTAACCTTTCAACTTTTGTTATTCTTTTTTCTGCTTCGACAACAGTAACAGGAAGCATTAATTTATAACCAATCATACTTACTAAAATAAGAATTATTATCGGAATGATCGTCTGTTTCCAAGTCATTTTTGCTTTAATTGATTGAAAAGCAGCAGATGGTTTCAAAAAGACATTCATAAAACGATAGGTAAATGAATCATTTGTTTTAATTTCTTTTTGCATTTTGGTTTCCTCCTTTTTTTCAAATAATATAAGGAAATATTTTTGATTAAGAAATTAAATTGTTAAAATTTGTTTTCATTTGCTCAGCTATTTAATTTATCATTTTTTCATTTTTTTACATATTTTAAGTTTACAAATTATTCTTCTACTTTACAATTGTTTGGTAAATTTTATTAATATTAACTAAATAAAGCATTTTGCTTTCTACTAATTTTTAACTAAATTATATTAATAAAAAATAAAGGAGTACATAATGAAATTTCCAGAGAATTTAAAATATTCAGAAGATCATGAATGGGTAAAAATTGATGGTAACATCGCGACTATTGGAATTACAGAATTTGCACAAGGCGAATTAGGCGATGTTGTTTTTATTGAATTGCCAAAAGTTGATGACGAATTAAATGAAAATGAACCATTTGGAACAATTGAAGCAGTTAAAACCGTTTCAGATATGTTATCACCACTATCAGGAAAAGTGATGGAAGTAAATGAGTCATTAAATGATGAGCCGGAAACAATTAATTCAGATCCTTACGAAAAGGGTTGGATTGTAAAGATTGAGTTTTCAGATAAAGACGAATTAAAAAATCTAATGGACAGCAAATCATATAAAGAATTTGTTGGCAAATAATTTTTTTTGAAATTAATTACGGAGCTTAATGATGAGTTATATTCCAAATACAAAAAATGATATAAATGAAATGCTTAAAAAAATCGGTGTTGATAGTTTTGAAGATCTTTTAGAATCAATTCCAAAAGTATTAAAATCTGATCAAAAATTATCATTACCCGAGCCATTAAGTGAACTTGAAATCGAGAAAGAAATTTCACAAATAACTTCAAAAAATTTTTCTGTTGATAAAATAAGTAATTTTTTAGGTGGCGGTGCTTATGATCATTTCATTCCAAAAGTTGTCGATTTTTTAATTTCCAGATCCGAATTTGCAACTGCATATACTCCTTACCAAGCTGAAGTCAGTCAGGGAACTTTACAAGCGATGTATGAATTTCAATCCATGGTTAGTGAATTAACTCAAATGGATGTAACAAATGCTTCAATGTACGATGGAGCTACGGCAATGGCAGAAGCAGCAATAATGGCAAAAAATATCACATGCAAAAATAAAATCATCATTTCAGAAACCGTTAATCCAAATTATCTAAAAGTGTTGGAGACATACTGCAAGCCATCAGAACTTGAAGTTGTAAAGATCAAAACAAAAAATATGGTTACTGACATTGATGCAATAGAAAAGCATTTGGATAATGAAGTAGCTGCTGTGATCATGCAATCTCCAAACTTTTTCGGATATATTGAAAACATGGAAAAGATATCAAATCTTCTTAAAGATAAAAAGGCATTATTCATTGCAAGTGTTGATGCAATTTCATTGGCATTGCTAAAACCACCCGGAAGTTATAATGCAGACATTGTTGTTGGAGAAGGTCAAATGCTGGGTAATCATTTGAATTTTGGAGGGCCATACCTTGGACTATTTTCCACAAAGAAAAAATATATCAGAAAAATGCCAGGCAGAATTATTGGAGCAACAAAAGATAGTAATGGGAAAGATGGCTTTGTATTAACTTTGCAAACAAGAGAACAACATATTCGACGTGAAAAAGCTACAAGCAATATCTGTTCAAACGAAGGATTGAATGCTTTAGCTGCGACCATATATTTGGCTTTGATGGGAAAATCAGGATTAGAAAATGTAGCAAATCTTTGTGTGCAAAAGTCACATTATTTATATGAAAATATTATTAAAATAGATGGTTTTTCAAAAGTAACTGATAATCCATTTTTTAAAGAATTTGTAATTAAAACACCAATACCAGCAAAAGATCTTATTGAAAAAGCAAAAAATGAAAATATTTTCGCTGGCATTTCTTTAGATAATTTCTTCCCAAATAAAACACACGAACTTCTAATTGCCGTAACTGAAAAAAGAACTCATGAAGAATTAGATAAATATTTGGAATTCCTTGGAAATTTATAAAATGATGAATTAGAAAAAAAGAATAAAGATTTCACGCAAAGTTCGCAAAGTTAATAGAGACCTTTGATTAACCTAATACACTTGCTTGCTTGCCTGTTGATAAGCAGGTGAAAAAATGATATGAATTTTTAATATATTTCAACCTTATTTATTTGTTAAAACCTTAGTAGAAAAACATGTTCCAAACTACCAACCTTATTACCTTATTTAACTGTATTTATTCAATATCCATCTTTAATAAGGTAATAAAGTTTTTTTATTGGTACTACGATTTTCTATTAATGTTAAAAATGCAAAATAAGGTTTCAGTTTAAATTCAATTATAGAAATTGTTTGACTAATCAGAAATTTCCTGTCTGCTATAACACAGGCAAATTTGATTACTATATTTGATAAGAATGGGTTAGTAAAGTAACCTATATTCCTCTGCGACTCTCTGCCTCTGCGGTAAAAGTTTATTCTGAATTATTCAAACTTTATACTCTTCCCCTTTCCATTCTACTTTCTTGGAAAAAAGAACAACAGGTAAAAATATAAAGGTGTAAAAGATATAAAATAATTCAAAATGAAAAAAGTATAACAGTAATCTTTTCATTTTGAATCTTGCAAGTTGTCTGAAGAGTAAAATAAAATCAACTGAAAAAATACTAAGAATTCCACCTAACAACAACAATTTACTGACTGGCAATAAAAATCCAAGAATAATTAGCAAGTGATTTATTACGGCTGTTATTTGCAAAAATATTCCCCAAACCGAAACATCTGTGCTTCCCATCACCCATCGTTTCCGCTGTTTAATAAACTCACTAAATTTTACAGGGGGCAAAGTATCAACCAAAAGATCGTTATCAGAAGAGTATAAAACTTTCCACTTTTTATTTTTAGATACTGCTTGAATTAATTGCATATCTTCTATAATAGAGAAACCCAATTTCTCAAATCCACCAATATCATTATATGTCTCTCTTCTTATCGCAAAATTTCCGCCAAGCATTGAAACTGACAAATTTATTCCCGTAGTTCCCGCTGCAATTGATTGTAAAAATATCCAATCCAAAGCTTGAATTTTTACAAATAGTGATGCTTCTCTATTTTTTTCTATTAAAGAAAGATTACCGGCTATCAAACCGATCTTTTTACCGAATTTTGAGTTGTAGGATCTTACCCAAGAAGGCGGAACTTTACAATCACCATCGGTTACAAGAATTATTTCTCCATTACTTTTTAAAATACCTTGTTGTAAAGCATAAAGTTTCCCTTTGAAATTTTTGTTTTTCTTGTTTCCCATTTCCAACAATTTAATGTGTTCGTATTTATTACAAAACTTCAAGATTTTATTTTCTGTACCATCATTAGACCCATTATCAACAATTATTATTTCCAACATTTCTTTAGGATAATCAATTTTAATTAAACTTTTTAGCAAATTTTCTATTACAGTAGCTTCATTTTTTACCGCAACAACAATTGAAAAATTGTGTAACTTTCTATTTTTCTTTTTCGAACCACAATGCAATCCGATAAACATTAGAATTGAAATTAATATATAAATTGAAATAATGAAAATAATAATTATAGCTAACATCTCATTCTTCAGAATTTATATTTTTATTATCTTTGCGATGATTAATAAAATTTATTTTATTTTTTCCAAATAATAGAATTAAAGCTCCAACAAAAGCTGGAATTAAACCGTTAAACGCAAAAACGATCATTGGGATACTAATTGCTATATTTTCGGGAATCCCATGCATTGCTAAAAAAAACAATGAAACATTTTCCCTCACACCAATACCGGCAACACTAATTGGAATTCCAACTGCGGAAAGAACGACAATGCAAATTGCAATAATTTTTATAAAAGCAATGTCATATTCCCATAAAATCACCTGATATTGTAATATAAAAGTAATATAAAGTGCTAATGCAAATAAGGAATTAATAATTATAAACTTTTGATATTTTACATTTGGGATTGTTAACAAATTAATATATTTAATCTTTCGTAAAATTGGAATAAGTAAAACAAATAAAATCGGTAAAATAGAAATAAGTAATAAATATTTATTTTCGGGATAAAGAATTACAATTGCAAAACCAAGCATAAATACAAGTAACAAAAACTCTGCAATTAATTTTAACATATAGCCGGTAAGTTTATTTTTAATTTTTCCCCGAATTAATGCTAATTTTCCTACTTCACCATAACCGCCGGGAATTGTCAAACGCAAAACATATCCGACTAAAAAAGATATTAACGCCTCTTTTATTGAAAATGTTATTTTACTTTCTTTTAATGTAAACATATAATAGTAGAAATTAGTAGTCCAATTAATTGAGGCAAGAAGTAGGATCAAAAGAATTTTATATTTTGGCAGATCAAAAATAAATTCTTTAACAGATGAATAATCAACTCCTCCAAACGCCCATATAATTAGCAAAATGGAAATTAATAATTGGGCGAAATATATTATAATTTTTTTCATAAATTTTATTTTTAGAATAATTAAAATTTAAACCGTAATTCTAAAGAAATAAAATTATCAATTTCTTCTTGAATTTTTCTGATTTTATAATTAGCATTAAGATAAAGGTCATTACTTAATTGATAATACCAATTCACAGAAAAAGAATGGATATCTATTACTTCTCCCATTAACCAATCGGTTGACACATCATATTCGGGATTTCTATTATCATAATTTTGATTTGCGTTGTTGCCTATGTCGTAACTCGTTGTATCATCAATTGATTTTATTCCTCTTTTTAAAAATTCATATTCAAAAATTAAGATTTGTCTTTTGGTAATCCACCATCTGTTTTGAGTATAAAATAATTGAGTATTCGGTCCGTATTCAAATCCTAAATTTTCACCTGCATGTGTAAATGAATTTATAGAATATTTGTGTGTATATGTCCAAGGTCTAACAGCGGTAAATTCAAAAGTAAAATCGGTAGATAAGTTTGACAACTTAGGGGTAAAATGCATTCCCATTTGATAACCAAATTTGTTTCCCCACCATTTACTGAATAATTTTCCATAACTTAATTCATCTAAATACCAACTTCCGTATAATTTCATTTTATTCAGAGGAAAATATTCAAATTCAACTGACATAATTGTATTATCTCTATCCATTAAATTATGTTGTGAAGGCCATAAAAAAACCGTTGGAATTAGATATGTCAAGTCTGGATTTCGTTCACCATAAACTATCATCTCGGTAAATCCAAAATGAAATTTAGTAAATGGCATGAATTCCCAACGATGTCCAACTAAATATTTTTTACTATATGCACGCCGTTCACTTATTGAATCGATATAAGGATCATTTGGTAATAAAGAAGCATGTAAAAATGTAAATTTTGATTTATAGAACTTCCTCTCCCATTTTATAAAAGCAAATGATGCGTTAGAATCCGACTTAGATAATATCATTGAATTATTTGAATTCCCCCAATGAAGTGGTTCTTTTCCTAATTCGAAACTACCTAATTTTGAAGTATATTGAATGTATGCATCCGACTTGTCAGTATAGTACATATTTCCTTCAGTTGATCTAAATGGCTTATTCATTTCAGGTGAAAAATAATCAAATCCCTCCTGTATTGTCTGACCATATTGATAGGCATCCACGTATAAAGAAAAATGTTTTCCAATTTGTGAAGAAATTATAAAACCCATTGCGCCAACATTTCTTACCGATTTATTTTGTGCCTCAACTCTGCCCATGAAATCAAAATCTAACCATAACAATTCATTATTATTTTCATGAACGAAAAGATGTAGATCTTCCGAATTATTACGATAAGTAAAAATATCTTTAAAGTCGTTTTTAAAATTATTAAATTTGCTGAATCGAAAATATGTATTGGAATTATTTTTAATTTTCCAATGTTTTTTGTCTCTAAATTCATAACGATAATCTGAAATATATTCTTCTAGAATCTGTCTGTCAACTTTTGAAAGCTGTTCTCTATGTTTAAAAATTTTTACTAATGCCTTTGCCACTTCATCTCTATTCAATGGCAATGCATCATTAAAAATATTACGAACAATTCCCATCGTTGCCATTCTATCCAAATATAAATAGATCGGATCATTAATAGGAACATGTAATTGAGAAGCAAATAATGTACTGCTCAATAATACAAATATAATTATTATTTTAAAATATTTTCGCATAATAAAATTTCACTAAATTTAAAACTAATTACTACCCCATTCATAACTTTGGAATTGAGTTGCAGCTCCAAAATATACAACATAAAATATATGTAAGATCGATGCGATTGGAATAATTCCAAAATTAACATCTGAACTGAGTTTTGATTTTACTTTTGATAAGAAAATGTGTTCACCAATGACTTTAATAACAATTCCAAACACCAATAAAACAAATAAATTATGGCTCCAAAATGAAAATAATAATAACAAAATAAAACTCAAATTAACCAGATAAAGTAATAACAATGATAAAGTTACCCTGAATGGATATTTAAAGCCCTTAGAAGCGAAACGGAGACGCTGATTATAGAATTGCCTCCAAGAGGAGGGTGGAAAGGTAAAAACTTTTGTATTTTCATCAATTGCATATTCTATTTTCCAATCACTTTCATCTCGTACTCTTTGTAGAAACAGATCATCATCACCTGATTGAATATTTTTATATTTACCATAACCACTTAATTGCTCATAAACATGCTTACGGAAAGCCATATTTGTACCTATACAAGTAGCAGGATATTTCATTGATACTGTTGAGGCAGCAATAGCCGATATCGTGAAAAAATCCAATTTTAACAACTCGAATAGTAAGTTATTGCTTCCACTCAATTTTTTATATTGAACATTTCCCAATACCATTCCGACTTTTTCTGTAAAATATGAGCCCATTGTTTTTGCCCATTTTTTCGGATGTTGAGCATCGGCATCTGTTAATAAAATCACTTCTCCGATTGATTTTTTTATTGCACTATCAATTGCTCTTTTTTTGGGAGCAATGCCATTTTGAATATCATTAATATGAATAACTTTTATGTTTTTATTTTCCACTGAATATTTATCCAACATTTCCCCAGTTTTATCTTTTGATCTGTCATTCACAAATATATATTCTAATTTTTCTTCAGGATATTCTTGTTGTAACAATGATTTCATCAAAGTTTTAACATTTTCCTCTTCGTTATGTAAGCTTACTATTATTGATAAAAAAGGTAGATCCTTTTTTCTTGCAGGATCATATCTGTCAATTTTATAAGTAAAATAAATCAACGAAATACTATATCCAATCAATAATAAAACAAATATTAAAATCAAGATATTCACCATTAATTTATCTTCTTAAAAATTACTGCTCCCAAAGGTGGCAACCCAAAAATAATGGATTGGTTTTTACCATTCCAATTAATATTTTCAGTTTTATGAATTCCATTTTGAATAACGCCACTTCCATTGATATCTTTATGATCCGTATCGAATATTTCTTTATATTTCCCCTTTTCATTAACGCCAAGCCGAAATTCAAAATATGTTTCGGGAGTAAAATTACAAACTATTATCAAATCATCTTTTTTCTTTTTACCATGTCGAATAAAACTAACGATTGACTGTTTTGCATTATTACTATCGATCCATTCAAATCCGGATGGTTCATTATCTTTTTCCCATAGTGCCGGTTCTTGTAAATATAAATGATTTAATTGTGATAAAAATATTTCTGCATTTTTATGTGGCGACCATTGTGACAATTCCCATTGAACACCCTGCATTTCATTCCATTCATTCCAAGGAGCAAATTCGGTACCCATAAATAATAATTTTTTCCCTGGATGTGAATACATAAATGCAAGCATCAATTTGAAATTAGCAAATTTTTGCCAATCGTCACCGGGCATTTTGCTCAGCAATGAACCCTTCCCGTGAACAATTTCATCATGACTTAAGACCAAAATGAATTTTTCCGTATAAGCATAAAGCATCGAAAAAGTTAATTCGTTATGATGATATTTTCTGTAAATTGAATCTTTTTTCATATACTCAAGAAAATCATTCATCCAACCCATATTCCACTTATAATCAAACCCCAATCCACCAGCATGGACAGGATTACTAACACCTCCCCAAGCTGTTGATTCTTCGGCAATAATTAAAGCATTTGGAAAATATTTTCCAACAACTGTTGTCAAATGTTTCATAAAACCAATTGCTTCTAAATTTTCATTACCACCATATTTATTTGGAATCCATTCTCCTTCTTCCCTGCTATAATCCAAATAGATCATACTTGCAACCGCATCAATTCTCAATCCATCAATGTGAAATTCTTTTAATAGATAAATTGCATTGGAGAGCAAAAAATTCTTGACTTCGTCGCGTCCGTAATTAAAAATAAGAGTTCCCCAATCAGGATGTTCACCCTGTCTCGGATCTTCATGTTCATAAAGTGCCGTTCCGTCAAATCTTCGTAATGCAAAATCATCTTTTGGAAAATGAGCAGGGACCCAATCCATTATTATTCCAATTCCATTTTGATGACATAAATCAACTAAATATTTGAAATCATCCGGAGTTCCAAATCTGCTCGTTAAAGCATAATATCCCGTAACTTGATAACCCCAAGATCCGTCAAAAGGATATTCGGATAATGGCATAAATTCGATATGAGTAAATCCCAATTTTTTAACATGCTCAATTAAAATCGGAGCGATCTCTCTATAAGAATACCATTCCCAATTTTCATCCCGCTTCCAAGAACCCAAATGAACTTCGTACACATTCATTGGTTTATCATTCAAATTATCAGGTTTGTTATTTAAATATTTTTTATCTTTCCATTTATACTTTGATTCATAAACAATAGAAGAATTATTTGGTCGTACTTGAAAATATTTTCCACAAGGATCAGATTTTATCTTTAATCCATCTGATTGAGTTAATATTTCAAATTTATATAATTCACCTGCTTTCAATTCGGGAATAAAAATTTCCCAAACACCTGAGCTGCCTAAACTTCTCATCGGATGAAGCAATCCATTCCATAAATTAAAATTTCCAACTACACTTACACGACGAGCAGATGGCGCCCAAACGGCAAAACTTACTCCTTTTATTCCATCAATTGTCTTCGCATTAGCACCTAATTTTTCGTAAACAAAATGATTATCGCCTTTACCAAATAAATATATATCTTCTTCAGTTAGCGTTGGAGCAAATTGATATGGATCTATGTAATTATGCTTTTGTCCATTTTTATATATAACCAATACTTTATATGCAAAAAATCTTTTCCTCTTAACTGATATTTCCCACACATTATTTACTTCGGTCTTATGTAATTTATATTGTCTTTTATAGGAATCCAATGTCTCAATATAAACACTTTTGGCATTTTGTTGAAATATTCTTATTACCTTTTCAAGAGAAGATTTCTCGTGAATTCCCAATACGGAATGAGGATCATAATATTCACCATTAGACATTTTATGTAAGGCTTCTATTTTTTCTTTATTCATTTAATTCGCTCCAATTTATAAATTATTATTTCCTTTTTTTTCATCATAAGTTATGATTAATATTTCTTAAAATAAACAAAAATTTTCTTCTTTTCATAGCTGTTTTTTTCTTAAGTTGTCTATATTCAGATTCTGATATATTTTCCCAATATTTTTTCGATTTATTATGCAATTTAATTTTCGGTTGAAATTCTAAATGAACAGATAATTTCTTATTTTTTTCATTATAGGGACAAATATCTTGACAAATATCACATCCATATATCCAATTATTCAATTGCAATTCTGTGGGCAGCTTTTTATCATTATTTTCTACAGTCAAATAGGAAATACATTTATTAGCATCAATTTTATTATCTTTTAAAATTGCTCCGGTTGGACAACTTTCAACACATAAATTACAATCTTCACATCCATCTCTTTTTTCTTTAGAATACTTATCAAATTCTACATTAACAAGTAAAATACCTAAAAAGATCCACGAGCCATATTCGGGAGAAATTAATAAAGAATTCTTCCCACGCCAACCCAATCCGGCTTTAATTCCCCATGCTTTTTCAAAGATTGGCGATGTGTCAACACACACTTTTCCTTTAATTGAATTGTCAATATTTTGCATTTTCCTTAACAATAAAAATAATTTTTGTTTTAAAAATTTATGGTAATCTATTTCAGTTACATATTTTGATACCAGCAAATTATCTGATTTTTCTTGCTGAATATTACTGAAATAATTCATTCCAATAACAATGACTGATTTCGTGTTCGAGAATAGTAATTGCGGATTCGTTCGTTTCTCAATACGGTTTTCCATCCAATTCATATCACCATTATAATTACTATTCAACCAATTTCTAAAAACATTTTCATCTTCTTTTAAATGAGATGATTTTGCTACACCAATCAAATCGATGTTATTTTTTTTTTGTAATTGTTGTAATTTTGAAAGTGAAAATTTCATAAATGGTTTGTTAGTTTATAAATATTAAAACACGGATGAAGCGGATAGGAATACTAATTTCTAATTTTTACATCTACATTCTTTGTGTTTTCCCAGTGTTCTTAGTGGTTTTATTTCTCACAAATTTTTCTCTTACCATCATTATACCAATCATCGACTTTGCATCAACAATTTCACCATCCATTACCATCTGATAAGCAGTTTGTAAAGGAACATCAAATATCTCGATAAATTCATCATCATCACAACTGATATTCCTTTTTTCTAAATCATCTGCTATATAAATGTAAATTACTTCATCGGAATAACCAATTCCCGGATATAATTTTCCAACATATTCTAAACTGTTAGGATGGTATCCGGTCTCTTCTGCCATCTCACGTCTTGCTGTATCTTCTAAATTTTCACCGGCATCAATTTTCCCAGCAGGCAATTCATTAAAAATTTTCCCAACCGGATAACGAAATTGCTTCTCTAAAATAATATTTCCATTCGGTAAAAATGCAACAAGAACAACTGCTCCCGGATGAACAATATATTCACGCACAGTTTCCTTACCATTTGGTAATTCAACCGTATCTTTTTTTACATTTAAGAGTATGCCATCAAAAATATTTTCACTTTTTATTTTTTTTTCTATTAAATTTTTCAAATGAACTCAATTATTTTTATTTTCTTTTAATAAATAATTAACTAAATACTCCATACCTTCTAAATAACTATTTTCTTTTTTACCATAAATTTGATGAATACAGACATCTTTTGTTACAGAAATTTCTCTAAAATCTTCTCGCTCATAAATATTTGACAAATGCACTTCGACAACCGGAATTTTTATCAACTCAATTGCATCACGAATAGCATAACTATAATGTGTAAAAGCGGCTGGATTTATCACCACTCCATCACATATTTTACGCTGTCGGTGTAATGTTTTTATTATTTTTTCTTCAGAATTAAACTGATGAATTTTCACGGAAACATTTAACTTTTTCGCTTTCTCACGAATTTTTTTATTCAATTTATCCAGTGTTAATCTACCGTAAAATTTTGGATCTCTACTTCCCAGCATATCCAAATTTGGTCCGTGCAGAATCAGAATTTTCAAAATGTCATTAGATTGATGTGACAAACTTTAGCTCCTTTATCCAATTAATTACTTCAATTATTTGTTTATCAGAGACATCATCTTTTATTTCGGTTTCTCCAATTTTCTTTAGAAGAACAAATCTTATTTTTCCGTTTTTAACTTTTTTATCATGATACATCGCTTCCAACATTTTATCTTCATCTAAGTGATTTACAGATGGAACTATCGGAATTTTTTGCAAATTATTTATTAATTTATCAGCTTCATTAGAATCAAAATTTCCAACATCAGCACTCAATTTGATTGCAGCACACATTCCAACAATCACCGCCTCACCATGTGCAAATTTTCCATATCCTTCTGCAACTTCAATAGCA
>Ga0222679_1000314_pt1 | contig 18904 bp, 35 predicted proteins | sample AntAcemetagen939_FD_179843 | JGI IMG/M metagenome (GOLD analysis project Ga0222679, IMG submission 179843) | Saline water microbial communities from Ace Lake, Antarctica - #939 | ecosystem: Environmental > Aquatic > Non-marine Saline and Alkaline > Saline | place: Antarctica: Ace Lake...
ATGTTAAAATTTAAAAAAAATATGGAAGAGATAATTTATCAGCCTTCGGCTGATTTAATGTCTCATTCCTCCCCTTCCACAAGGGAAGGGGTTTCCTGAGATAAAAATATGAACATAATATATATCTGTGTCATAACTAGTTCCATCATCATATTCATAAATAGTAGATTCAACAGTAACCTTACATTTAAATAGTTTTTGATGCCCACCCTTAATAAGCTTACCACATACATCACATTTATAAAAAGTTTTAGCACCCATTATCCAAACTCAAAATCTATTTCTTCTAATGCTTCTTCAAGTGTTTCTTCACTCTCAACGAAGGCTTGAGCCGCATTTCGTAAATCGGGGCAATCAGTAATCTTACTTGCGATACCTGCTACTTTCGACATACCATAAGGTGCTCCGTTATATGCTTCTAAGAATTCTTTAAGGATCATTTTATATCCTTCCACGTTACAGCTACTGCATTACCTTTAAATACTTCTTTAGCATCTTTAAATCTATGCCACAAATCTATCCAGTACCCTTTAGTTAGTTCCCCATGATAAAAAGGTAGGGGTTTAGCATGTACCCATACTCCATCTTCTATTTGCATATCAGTATCTTTTAAAGAATGATAGTACTGTAAAAATTTATCTATTCTATACATTTTCCAATCCCTTTACATTCGGAACATTGTTTAAATACGTTTTTTCCCTCAAAAAGTGGCTCATCCGTATGACCGGAACCTTTACATTTTTTACAAGGTATCTTAATAGGGAGATCGGAAGGCACAAGATTGGTTAATGTTAAATTCAACTTTACTAACTCTTTTATAAGTGAACGATACTCAACAATACCTTGTTGCATTTCCTTAAACTTTCTCAAAATAGATGGGTCTCCATCTCCATGTACATCTTCACCGTATGGACTTATATGTAAGGTACAGTGTTTCCAATCATCAGGATAACCCTCACATTTGGAGATAGGTTCTTCAAAAAATCCCAGTTTCTCTACACGTTTTTCTTTTCTATTTTTTAATTCCGACTCAATAAAATTAAAATTCTTAACAAAATATTTCATTCTATCTTCATCGGTACAGGTTGGATCAGCTAAAGCAAAATACATACCTTCTTCATCTTCTCGATAATCCCATATAACACCTAAAGATTCTTCCCCATCCTTATCATCTATAACAACAGATATAGCTAAACCTAATGGATGCAAAAACCTACGATTTAACTCTTGCAGATAACCTTTTTCTCTAAACTCTTTAGCTGACATCTCTTTAATATTCATTATTCTTCTCCACTACCCCCACATTTGGGACACATTTTATATATGTCTGTTCCTGCACGAACACTTCTTATGGTATCATCTACTTCTCCATCACCTTTACATAGAGAACATTTTTCCGACTTTGTTTCTTCTTTCCCAAAAATTGCTTCGAAATGCTCTTTATATATAGTAGGAAGATCATCTAATTCTTCAGGTAGAATACCCAACTTAATTCTGAGTTGAGTTTCGATTACAGCCATCACGTTCCATGCCGCAGCCGCCAAATGATCTTCATCATCCAGACCCATGAGTACCTTAACCATGTGCCTTATTGCAGAATCGACATACCTACTAAGTGGTTGTCCTAACTCCCAGTTTCTATCTCCGTATTTTTCCGCGCCATTCTCATAATGTTGTGCTAATCTAAGAAACGCATATGCAGGAACTAAGTCAAATCTACCCTTACCAATATTAGTGTCTCTCACACTACCAGTGTTAAACTCTTGTCTCTCTCCGCTATCTTGTACTTTATTAAACTGCTTTGCCATTCATCCTCTCCCTCTTATAGAACTTTTACAAAAAACATCATCTTACCATTTAACTCTTGATGGTCTAACTTTTCGATTGGTCTACGAGCAGGATCACAGCCCATCCAATCGACTTTCTTGCCTCTTGATGTAGAGATGTCACCCAAGTAAACTTGGACCTGACCCTTGGGAATATCTGATAAAGCTATTTCCTTTACCTTTTCACTCTTCTTATTTATAGAGTAAATAATTTCCTTATTGAGTGCTCCTCTTCCACCATAAATGAAGTGGTTGTTTTTATTTTGAGTTTTCACTTCAGAACTCAATATGGGCAAATAAGCTTCCCAATTTCTTTCCCTATCATCCATAGTTAAAGCATTGTTAACATTTATATCAGTCACTTTATCTTTTGCTAAATCTAATGCTACTTCAATAGTATCAACACTACCTACTATCGTCCCTTGACCATACTCATCTCTTTGCCATACTTGAAACTTAGACATATAATATCTCCTAATAGATTATTTCCATTTAATTTCTGTCTCTAAAATGTGAGGAACTTCAGGATCATCCATATAATCGATACCTCCCAAAGTTCTATACATGCTTGCAAAACCTTTTGTATCGAAGGCAGTAACTTTACCCTCATCACTTTCATCACGCGGAATACCATGTAAAATTTCAGCAGCTAAAAGTAATTTTGTTGGTTCTCCCATCTCATCCCAATCAGAAGAGTATAGAATAACATACCACCCATAGGGACAATGCATACGCATCGGCTGAGCGACTGCTTTTAATGCCCATAACTGACTCTTTGTTTTGGGTTTTTCAGGATTTGTAATATTTACACAACAAACTTCTGACATTACAATACCACTGAAATGCTCAGGATACTTATCAACGATCTTCTGAGCCATTTCATTAAATTCTTCATTTACTTCGTATGTTGGTTTGTCTTTAGCCATACTGCTTTCTCCTTATATGTTTAAACCATAACCCATCTATTATCTAATAAGATTTTTCCTTCGTTTAATAACTTAAGGTGTTCGACACACTCATCAACACTCTCGAACACTTCATCCTCATCCATAAGAGCTACCAACCATAAAGGAATATCATACTTGGATTGACCGGGAGCCATTATAATGAAAAGTGGTTTTTGTTGTCTTTCTGCTGTGTAGCATTCATCATAGGTTCCGCAAGCGTGGACTGTGACATCCATATACATGATATACAAGTGACAATGATCGACCATCCTTAGATCATATCTTCGGAATTGTTTCACTTCATCTTGGGCTTGTTGCCATTTTCCCTTTTTCATCAATTGTTGAATACGTATCTTTTCATCACCAACTTCAGAACCCATATCTTTTGGTTTATTAGTGGGGTCAAGATATATTAGAGGCAGTTTTGCTTTCTTGCTCTTTTTAATAAAATCTCTTCTCCAACCTATTCCATCATCTTTTACTCTATCGATTGGACCACTGAGGAATACTTTTACACCTGTTAAATCTTTCATCTATTTTTTCCTTCTTATAACATCAACTAATTCTACTTATTATATAGATTGTGCTTTCGCTTATCTACTTTTTATTTAAGAATTCTGCAATTTTTTCTAAAGAATCAAACACCTGACCACCATTTTCCTCTACCATCTTTTTGACTTGACCAAGAGACTTGTTTTGAGCCTTTGAGAACTCTTCTCCGTCATCCTTCTTCAAGAAAGCAAAAATAGTTTTTTCGGGTCTTTTGTTGCTATCATCCACTACTTCCGCTATGCTATAAACACCTGTCATCTTGGGAGTTATAACGTACAGCACATAATCACAGATCTTCCTCTGCTTGATTTCTTCGTCCATATCATCAGGAGTCCAGTCATCTACGACAGGATCGAAGTAATCTACTTTATCCACATCTAGCTTCTCTATAAGTCTCTTTCTCCAAGTAGACTCATTGCATGTTCCCCCCAGAAATAGAGATGTTCTCTTCTTATTATTCGCCAAAATAATTTTATCTGGACCTTGAATTTTTGTCATCTTACTTTCCTTTCTTATTTTTGTTTCTATATCTTCTTCTAATACTCACAACAGTCGTAAATTTCATATCATACATTTCAGATATTTCTTTTAACTGAAATCCAGAATGAAATAAATCCATCATTTCATTTTCTATTTTATCGTTACATTTCCTACAAGATTTCGCTCTTTTTTCTACTACATGCTTTGGATGATGCCTCCCTGTTAAAGTTTTACTTATCTTTATTTTTTGCTCTTCACTTATAGTTCCCCCTTTCAACCTTATCGAATACCTTTTATAGATATCTGGATGTAATCGACCAAATTCTCCTCCAAAGGTTTTATTGTATCCGTGAGAACGCTCACACGTATTCATTTCATTTATCCAGTATTTTTCCCTTTTCGATAAATCCCCTTCTACACATTCTTCAATAATATGAAACTCAAATTTCCATACACCATTCTCTCCTCTGCCATCAGAATAATATAAATGAACTTCCCATCCTTTTGCCTCATACAAAGGAACTATATTTTCTTTTATCAAATTTGCCAAACCTACATTTTCTGGTTGAGCAATATATTCTCTATATTTTCCTATAACATCTGCCCAAGAGACAAAAATTGAAGTAATAGGTCTTCCCCAATTATCTTCACTTTTACCTATATTCCCTAAAATATGATAATTTTCTGCCAAACAACTATCAATTCTACTAATAATTTGTTTTACCTTAAACTTCCTACTGTATAGATATTTATTCTGTTCTTTAGCTTGTGTTGGTGTAATTGGCATAATTAAAATGGAATATCATCTTCATAAGGATCTTTATCAACATCATCATCATCTTTTCCTAGTTCTTTATCAACATCATCATCATCTTTTCCTAGTTCTTCATCAAGATCTAGGAATTGATATATATTTTTTTCTGTAACATGAGTTCTTTCTGCTTCTTTCAAACAAAAAGTAAACATCTGCTTCTTTTCAGAATGAGAAACTTCCCAATTTTTAAACTTTTCTAAAATAGCCTGTATAACCGGATCAGACCATTGTTGATCAAAATTATACGACCCTAGATTTGCTCCTGAACGGATCATACTCTCTGTCATATTCATACTACCCTTTTTTACCAGTGTATGATAATTATCAGTAAGAAGTTTATCTATAGATTTTTCACAAAGATGAAATTTCTCTAATACCAATTTTGTGTATTTTTCTTTTGCTTCTTCAGGAGTTATTGCCATCTTATTTTTCCCCTAACCAATGATCTGCCATCACTGCCAAATCTTTAAGATCTACAATCCCATCATTATTAAAATCCGATCTAAATCTCTTATCATTCGTTTGTCTTTTTCCCCACTCCGAAGCCATAATCTTCATATCATTTCCATCGACAATCCCATCATCATTAATGTCTGAACAATATTCTATATCAGGTTTAATTGGTCCAGGTGTAGGAACTTCAAGAACAACAGGTTCTGGAACTCCCTGACAACCTACTAAAAATAAACTAATTACCAATAACAATACTAATTCTTTCATATTACTTTCTCCTTGATTCATTATATTTTTTAACTTTATTTGCACACTCTTGCAATGTTTTTAACTCTCCTATTTTCTTTCTTATCTTGTCTGTCTTCTCTTTATTAATCTCGCTTACATCTTTTAATTTTTTCTTTTTTACTCTGTTCCAAAATTTCTTTCTTACTCTATCCAAAATAACATTACTGATATCAAAATATTCACGTTTATCTGCTCCTATTCTTTTAGGATCTACTACACCATCAAAATAACCAAACCAAATATCATGTTCATATATTACTTTTTTAAATCCATGTTTTTCCATCATTATACGAGCAATTTTATCATAGATATCTCCTCCTTGTGTATAACGAGGCTTACACCATCTATTAATAAAGTCTTCTGGATCATCTATCGCATCTTGTATAAACTTCAAATTACTATCTTCATCTCTTCGTTTTCTTGAATCTTCTAAAATATCTATTGCAAATTCTATTTCAAAACCATGTATTTCTCCTTCTTGTCCATCCTCATAAAAAGCAAGTTTATCTCTTCTCTCTAGTAACAACTCTAATGTCGCTTCTACAACTATATTATTGAATTCTCTTTTTCCCATTTTCTTTGTATGGGTTAATTCAATTGATCCCGACATATCATAATCGCTATATCCAAGTCTATATATATACATCTTTATTTCCCATCTATCGTAAAATACATTTCTGAACCTTCTTCCCACTTATTTTCATTATCATCCCAAATTCTTTTATCCGCAAAAAACGTTATCTCCAAAGCATAAGTCCAAATAGATATAGTCCATTTCAATCCAGCAAGATCAGTTTTTCTTTCCCATCTAAAATGATCATTAAAATAGAATTTAGTATCATGATAATGCTCAAGAGTAAAATCTGCATATTTATATTTTGATAATGACACAGTTTTTTGTAATAAAAATTCTTTCATTTTTCTCTCCTATTTATTAACCTCATCTAGCAAATCATGAGATTTACATTTAGTATGAGGAGTAAAGTTCTGTTCTTTTGCTCTACCTAAAGTTGTTTCATAATATGGCTTTCTTCTTAAATCCCTACAGCCAGGAGTGTGATAAACTGTTTTATTTGTCTGAACATGAACAGTTACAAAGAACTCCATCATGTGTAAAATATCAAAATCAGTAGTTGAAATTTGCTCTCTAATATCTGGCAAGCAATTTAATGGCTCATCCATAACACAACTTAACCAATTAGTAGCAAAGATAGATAAATCCTGCATATCAATACGGCAGTCGTTATTAAAATCATATTGGATGCCTATATTATCTAAACACTGGCTTACAGTAATTGACATATACCTTGTATCTGTTTTCTGAGAAGGAGAATCTGTAGCTACTATTGTAAAATTATGAATTCCTGCATCAGTATCTTGAGGAGTCCAAGTAAGAATTTTAGGACCAAATTGTGTTCCTTGAAAAGCCGCTCCAGCAGGCAAATCAACTACAGTAATATCTACATTATCTCCATCAAAATCCACAGCCCTAAAAACTAAATTAATAGTTTTAGTAGGACGAATTGACAATATATTATTCGCGATATACAAATGAATATTTTTCTCTATCTTATTCCCATTTTGTATGGCATAAAATTTCACATCATAAGGTCCAGATTGTGCTTTTGCTGGTTGCCATTGAAATAATCCATTTTCCAATTTTGATCCATCAGGCAATAGATCTGACCTAACAGAAGTAGAAACAGGGACATTGTTATCATATACCTTCACAAAGAAACTGATGGTCTCATTCTCATCAATATGAGACTCTGAATTTCCTCCATCCATAAAAGTGATATTTTCATTTGGTTCAGCTCTGATAACCGTAAGAGCATTTGAGACATTGTTGCAAGTAAGACATATAAATATAATTAACAAAAAAACGATAAGTAATCTATTAGGTAGCATTCTTATTCTCCTTAGATTTTTTAGCCAACTCTGTTTTATTAGATGGACCCTTCTTAATTATCGTCTTTTTATTATCACTTTTCTTAGGTTTTGGAGGAGTCACATAATCTGTTTGATAGAATCCAGATCCCTTAAAGATAATTCCAGACCCTGCCCCTATTAACCTTTTAGCCTTTTTCTTTCCACATTGAGGACATTTTTTTACACTTCCCTTGGAAGTGATACTCTCCATTTTGTCAAAGGAATGTCCACAATTCTGACAATGATATTCGTAAGTAGGAATTTATCTTCCCTCCAATTACTTTTTTTCTTTTTCTTCATATTTATAAACTGGCATCTGATTCCTTTCCAAACAAACGTAAATTAGCTGCATATGCTTGTAAAATCAACCAACATTTAGCAGAGAATTTAACTCCTGACTTTAACAATTCTCCTGCTTCTTTTTGGTCAACAACTAAAACTTCTATGTCTTCTGTTGCCTCATTATTTGCTGTATGAGGTTCTCCTTCTGCTTTTACAATAACATAAGTTAAGGACTCATCAGTAATACCTGGACTATTATAAAGCATATTAGAAAAACAAATAGTATCAACTGCTTTAAGTCCTGTTTCTTCCTCCAATTCTCTCTTAGCAGCCTTAAGAGAGTTTTCTCCTTTATCTATAATCCCTGCGGGATGCTCTATGATATAATCATCAAGAGCAGGGCGATATTGTTTAATTAAAACCATTTTATCATTCAAAAAAGGAATGATGACAACCACTTGTGGACCTTCTTCATTCAAAACATCAGTTGTTCTAGCAACTTTATACCAGTCATGTTCGTTCCCTTTTTTATCTTTAAATTTTAATTTAAAAAGGTTCAACCATTTGTTATCTGTAAGTTGTTCTGATTTGATTATTCTACTCATTTCACTCCTTCTGGTAAATAATCTTCAAAAACTAAATTATTCATTTTAACATAAACTTTCAACCTTAATATTATTTTTCTATAAATCATACTAGCCCACTGTCCAGTATGATTAAATATTTTACCGATCTGTTTAAAAGTCTTATTTTCTCTAATATGAAAATACATTATTTTCTCTTCAACAGAAGTGAGTTTTATATCATCAAACAACGATTTAATATCATCCCATTCAATATTATTTCCTGACAAATGAGAAAATTGTACACCGGATGATTCTATTTTCTTATAATCCTGAAATTCGGCCCTATTATTATCATAGTCATTAGAACCAGAGCCAAGACCAATTTTCAAGTAACGATCATTAATCTTTTTAAGATATTTATAACGAGATATCCCACTCCAAAACGCACTTGTAGCATAAGAACTTAATTTAATACCTTTAGTAGGATCATAGCTTTCGCAAGCCATACAGAAATGCCATATTACATAACCCGATGCTTCATCTAACTCATCACCATTAATAACTCCTTTTTTTACGACTCTTTTCATGAACCACCAAACAAGTCCAATGTTATCACTTGCTAATTGACTTTGTTCTTCGGTTAAATAGTGTTTCCCTGCGGGTCTTCCTTTGTTCGTCATGCTACACAACACTTCCTTGTTTTTTCTACCCATCTTTTTACTTCCATTAAAACTTCAAATATTACTGATTATACTTCTTTAATAAAACACTTTCAATCAAGCAAACTAGCACTTCCCTTAAGCATCTCTTTTGTAACTCTAAGATCTCTACAAGTCCAAGCATCCCACATAAAATCTCTAATATAAATATATGGCAAATAGCCATATCCTCGTTCTCCCCAACCTGAACTCCAACTATTTTTAAATTTCACTAGTTCTCTAGAGTCATCATACCCGACACAACATATTGCATGTCCCCCATAGCAAAATTGAGAATTCTTTGGATAAGGAACTATTCCATCACTACCAACAGAATCAATCTCTTCATAACACCCAATACCTATACAAACAGGAGCTTGCACTAATGCCCCTTTTAATTCATTTAATCCTTCAATTCTAGAATACTCTCCAACTAAAGACCATCTAGCGACAAGAGCTGCCCACTTTTTAGGTTCTCCATAGTTAAAATCATCATAAGGCCATGCCTTCTCAGATGGTGCTCCTATTTTATTAAGAACCTTCATTGCATAGCGTATCGAGGTGCCTTCTTGCCCTGGCCAAGCATCAATCTTTTTCGACATCCAATAAATCCATGCTTCTGACAAATCATAATACTTCTCATCTCTATGATCTTTCTTCCCCATTTTTACCTCTGCTGCATGTTCTTTTTGTTCCTGCCACTCTTTCATGGCACAAACCGAGAATCCGACGCAACTTCCTAGAAAACCCTGATCCTTAACAGGAGACATTTCACTAGTATGATCAATTTTATTAGGAAGAGTAGTTAAAAAAGTTTTCATCTTTCTATGTTCTTTAATTTGAGACTTATATACATGGTCTCTCATGTCTTCTGGATCTTTCTTCAAGTTTTTAATTCTTAATTTTCTACCAGATTCTTTTCTATAAGCCATTTTATTTTAATCCTCTCAATTTTTTATCCCATTGTTTATTTTCATATTCTATTTTTTTTATTTGTCTTTGCCTTCTACGTCCCTCCCTAAAATCTCTAATTTTTTTAATAACTCCTAATTTTTTTATTTTGATAACCAAAACAAATCTCCAAGAAGAATAATAAAAAATAAAAACAAGTGCTGAACACTTGTCTCTATTATATTCATTATAAAAACACTTAAAAAATCCTTCTTAAATCACTACCTATTTCAAACAACATTTCTTATATTTCCTACCACTTCCGCATGGACACCTTTCGTTCCTACCTATCTTCTGTATAGATTGTTGACGCATCTTCCCCAATTTAGATTTTGTATCATGTTTAGAAACTTTCATCTCTTTCTTCTGCTTTTCTGTCATATCTTTTTCATCTATTTCAACTAAAGCATCTCCAAGAGCTTCTTTCATCTTTTTTAATTCTTGTTCATTCTCAAAATTATGTATTTGCCCTGTATTTGAATCCATATTTATCTCCTTTTAGCCATTAAACAAATCTGTTCTTTTCACTCTTTCCTCTATATACTTCTTTGTAATATCTAGGAAATCATATATATTTTCTATCTTTGCCCAAGACTCAAATTTTGTAATTCTTATTTTATTTTTTAATGTAGTCGCACTAATATTCATTTGATGTATAACATCAACATCTTCTTGTGCGATACAATTAGAACCAACAGGACCACATATTATACTAGATATTCCAGCATTAACCATCGCTCCGAAACATTGAGGACAAGGATGCCCCGTAATATAAGCTGTAGCCCCCACCAATTCCCTTCTATCGGTAGCATTCGCTATGGCATTTATTTCAGAATGTATCATTACCTTATATTTCTCAGGTCTTGTTGTGGGCATTGTTTCATCCAAACAATCTCTAGGAAAAGAATTATAGCCCATCGATATAAGCTTATTATTGTCATCAACAAGAATACAACCATGTCGTGTAGATGGATCTTTTGATCTCTGAGACACTTGAAATGCTAATGTCATCCACAAAACTTCCCAATTAACTACCTCTCTCATTTTTCTCCTCTTTCTTTTTTTTATTTAAAAATAGCAAGCACTTTCTGGCTTTTTAATTCTTCGTGACTAAAACTTGATTTTTTAGGCAAAGACCCTATATGACAAACCATTTTTCCTTCCCAAGGAGGATGGGGAAAAAATTTATCCTTTTCAAGCATTTTTAAGATAGCATCCTTATGATATAAATATATTTCGGTCTCTGTACCTACTTTGGTTCTAATGATCATTCCCGCATTATGTTTTCTATAACTCTTTAAATCATGCTTCTTAAAATAATGCCCTCCTTGTAAATTTTTTATATCTACTATCAAAGGATCTGAATCATTTATTATTATTTTCTTATCTGGCAAATTTCTTTTTGAATTATTGTATATTCTAACTTTCCCTTTATCTGTATTACCATAATCTTCTATCTTCGCTTTAAGTCCATATCCCTCAAATAAAATATCTATTATCTCTCCACAAGCCATCTGCTCATCATTATAGCTTTTTTTAATTCTTTTCCAAAAAGCTGGATAAGTTTTAGCCCAATCCTTTCTTCTGTTAATATGATTATGAATTGTAGCAGGAAATACTCCATTCTCTATTCCTTCATCAATTATAAAAACTTGTTTATTATGAGCATCTTGCTCGCTAATCTCTTCTCTTTCCCATTGGTCTTGAACTTCTTGAACTCTCTCATCATAACTATCACTCTCTTCAATATTTTTTTCATTAACCGACATCCCCATATTAAAAATCCTCCAATTCCTCATTGAACATATCTTGTTTAAATGTATTTCTAGTTATCTCTATATATTCTTTATTAATATCAATCCCCACATAATTTGCCTTATTAGCAAATGCAACCCTACCTGTAGTTCCCGTTCCATTAAAAGGATCCAAAACTAGACAAGGAACAACAGCATCTCCAACACTACATTTACATGTCACTTCCCAACCATCCTCTATAAGATCCCAAACATATTCTTTAACTTCTATTATAGTATCTGTATCTTTAAAAATTGAGTTTTCTTCTACTTCTTTTAATTGCTTATTTTTCTCAACCAATCTCTTAACCTTTTTCAATTTTCTTTTTATAGGAGAACCACATTTTGGACAACATCCAATCTTAGAGACGCTAGACTTTACACAATCAAAAATTAACTTATCAGGATAAACAGCAAAATGCCCCTTGCCATCATTTGCTACTGGAACTGTCCATACAGATCTTTTATTCCTAGTTCCATAATCCACAAAAACTCTCTCTTGATCTTGTCTAAAAGTTCCTTTTTGGTTTCTAGCACCAAAACGAGTATTACCTTTAGATCTCTTACTAACAGCCTTTTCTAGAACTGCAAAATAATCATAAAAATAATTTGGGGATTTACTAAATTGAAATATATATTCATGGGCACGAGTAGGTCTATCTTTAGCTCCATCTGGCATGGGATTTGGGCGATTCCAAATCACATCTTGCCTGAGATACCATCCATCCTTTCTTAAAGCAAAAGCAGCTTTCCAAGGAATTCCAATAAGATCTTTTTTCTTTATTTCAGGATGTTTAAAAATTTTTCTTCCTACTGAAGAGCCATCTCTTGATTTTCTCTTAAACCCCTTACTTGCCCTATTATAGCCTGAAGTGTTACTATAACTATCTCCGATATTAAGCCACAAAACTCCGTCTTTCCTTAAAACTCTTTTTACTTTTTTAAAAATATTAACTAAATTTTCAACATATTCTTCAGGAGTTTCTTCTTGTCCCAATTGACCATCAGCAAAATAATCTCTCAATTGCCAATAAGGAGGACTAGTGACGCAACATTGAAAAATTTCTGGCGGAAAAGAATCTAGAACATCTTCTGCTTTACCATGAATAAGTTTATATTTTCTCATTGTGATCTCAATCTATCAGATAAATAATTAATAATACCATTTTTATCTAAACAAGAAAATTCCACATAATCAACTCTTAATTCATCTAACATATCTTTCATCTCTTTATCTATCTCTTTAGATTGTTCTTCTGTTTCATATTTTTATCTCAGGAAACCCCTTCCCTTGTGGAAGGGGAGGAATGAGACATTAAATCAGCCGAAGGCTGATTTAGTGTCTCTTCCATCTTTTTTTCTAAATTTTAATATTTCTTAAAATAATTAAAGGATTTTTAAACATTTAATATAATATATTAAGTATGATAATAAGTAGAAAACTAAAACTCAATCCTACTCAAGAACAAAAAGATATATTATTTGAAACTCTTCAACAGTATAAACAAGCAATTTCTCTACCCTTATCATACGGATTTAAAAATAAAATCTCTAACGGAATAGAACTTCACAAGTTCTCATATTTTACTTTAAGAGAACAAACTGATTTACCTTCTCAACTAGTTTGTTCTGCCCGTTGTAAAGCAACTGAAATCTTAAAATCTATTAGATCTAAAACAAAAGGTAAATTTAATACTAAAGAACCTAAATCTCACAAATTTCCTACTATTAGATTCGATATGAACTCCTGCTCTATTAAAGAAAATACTATAAAATTTACCACTATTCAAGGAAGAATAGAAGTTCCTATTATTAGATACCCTTTTGTAAATCAAAACTGGAACAATATTTCAACTACTTGTGAATTACAATATAAATATTCTAAAGATGAGTGGTATATAATTATCTTTTTAAATATTGAATTACAACCAGTTAAATCAGAAAACAAAGTACTAGGAATTGACAGAGGTTGTAAACACATAGCAGTTTTATCTAATAACCAGTTTTTCAATTCTAAAGAACTATTAAGAGTCAAAAGTAAATATGTCTATTTAAGAAAGAAATTACAGAGTAAAGGCACAAAATCTTCTAAACGTCTGCTTCGCAGGCTTAGCGGAAAGGAAAACCGTTTCACTCGTGATATTAATCATCAGATTTCTAAACAAATAGTTAATTTACCTTTTGATACTTTTGCACTTGAGAAGTTAAATATCAGAACAAAAAAGAAAAATGGAAAGAGGTTTAATAAGATACTTTCTAGTTGGAGTTGGAAACAACTTGAAACTTTTCTCTCTTACAAAGCAGAACTTTCTGGTAAGAAAGTTTGCTTTGTTGATGCAAGATATACTTCTCAAAAATGTAGTGTCTGTAGTCATACAGAGAAATCTAATAGAAAATCTCAGTCACTATTCACTTGTAAAAGATGCTCTTTTAATCTTAATGCAGATTTAAATGCATCAAGAAACATAAAACAAAATTATTTAACTACTCTTGGTATAACTTCGAGTAGCAGGGTGTTTTCAGTCACCCAAACGTCTCAACCTCTTGGTTAGGGACAATCCTCTCCCTTTATGGGAGAGGAAATTGAAATTCTAAAGCCACTTCTAGCATTGCTTTTTGCATAGGAGAGTTATGATGTTTAGCATAAAAATACTGAAGAAAAAGAGGAGAGTCACTAACTATTAAATCCACTCCTGCTCTTAATCTGATGTCTTCCCACTGGAGTTGTGTCGCTTGCAAATAAAGACTATCACAATCTCTTGGAACTCTAGGAATAAAAGTCCAATCTTTTATTGCCTCATTTACAAGTTCTATATTGTATCCCTTAAAAGCAAGCTCAGATCTTGTATAATTTGCAAGAACCGATTTTCCTCCGCCAGCACCGCAAAGATAATTTATTCTTCTTATTTTACTCACTTTTTTCTCCTGCTAATCTATCTGCTATTTCTTCCCAGTTATTACCATTATATTCTATTCCCGCATCATCTATATAAACATTAGCAATAGGCTTATCATAATCAAGAATTTCATCAAATGGAATCTCATTATCAATTAAAAAAGTTTCTATATTCTTCTTTTGTATTTGTTGTCCAGAATAATCAGCATATTCTTTAGAAGTCCTACATGACAAAATAGAGATATAATATCCAGCCTCTCTAAGTCTTGTAAGAGCCTCTTTGACTCCCTCTTCTAATTCCCCTGTTCTCCAATTTCGAATCGTACCATCGTAATCTATACAAGCTCTCATAATTATTTAGACTCCTTAAGGCAGATATTAGACTTTTCCATCAACTTATTAATCTCTTTTTGGCTAGATGATTTTACTACCCAAAAATCTTTATTAGTATTTCCCGTTCTTTCATCTCTTCTCCCTTTATAAAAATGCTCACAAAAAATAACATCATTTTTTTCTAAACTTTGAACTAAAGCTTTTACAATAGAATTTACAGTATTATTAAACATAATAATTCTCGCTTTAATTTTTTTGCCCCTTCTTTTCCGATAACCACACCATCCATCACTATTTATTAAACCTACTGCAAAATTGATATTATTAATAATATCATCTGTTGGTCTTGGCTGTGCTTTAAATTTTGCTCCATAATAAAACATATTATATTTTCTCAGCAATTCATCGGGCAATGTAAAACCTATCGATTGACAACTATTCCATTTTTTTGGCTCAACAAAATAATTAATCTTCAATTTCTTTGCAACCTTACAAAATGTTTTTATTAATTTTAAATGATGAATATCAAATCCTATAGAAATCCTAATTGTCTTTTTGGTATTTTTTCTCTGATGCCCATCTCCCAAAATCAAACCAAATAAATATGATCTTTCATCAGCATATTTATTAAAAGTCTGAAATAAATGACCATATCTATCCTCAATATCATACTCATCTCTACATTTTAAAGAACAAAAATTTCTTTTCCTTACAAGACTAGGACGCCTGTTAAATATTTCTTTACAACACAAACACTTTATTTCCATTTTAGAACTCCTTATGAAATATAAATTATTATTCTTTATATTCCACCGAAGAGTCCCATCCTCCTCTATAATTCTTTTAAATCTCCATATTCATTTTCAAATTTTTCTTCAAATCTATCATTCTCTCTTCTCTCTGTTCTGATATCTAGACATACATTATGTAATAAAGCATCTAAACTTATATATCCATAATCGGAATTTGCTCTCTCTGCCTCTCCAATACACATAAAAGAAGTTTCTCTCCAATCCTTTTCGGGTTCACCCCAATTATCAAATATAGAAAGACCCTCTTCATATAAAATATCATAAAGCATTTCATTTATATAACAAAGACTTAATTCTTTCATTTCATCTTCGTTCCAGTCAATCAATCTTTTTAAACAAAGATCTAAATACCCTATAATCTTTTCTAGCCCCTCAGGACATGCATATGGAGACTGACTTACTGCCCACTTAGCAAATGAACGAGTTATGTCTTTTCTAAAAGTCCATCTTTTTTCCAACCATTCGGGATTATGAGATAATCTCTCATAAGTTTTAGGCATATTCTTAATAGCTTCTCCTAATTCATTCATACAGGCTTCATTAACAAACCCATCTTCAGTAAGAAAGGGTTCATTTATAAAATGCATCTCGTCATTTTCTTCAAAAGGATCTTTTCTCATTTTATAAGCCCTTCTAAATCCAATAAATATTCTTTTGACATCTCTTCCACAATGATAGGAGAATGAGTTGTTGCTATAATCTGCCTATCACTAAAATGCTCTTCTAACTTTTCAATAAGCTTCATATGTCGTTTAAAATATATATGAAGCTCAATATTGTCAATCAGAAGAATGTTATTCTCTCTAGAACTTCTATTATAAATATTGTTAAATAACTCAGTTAACATTGTTGCTATCTTTTTCTCTCCTGCCGACATTCTTTTAAAATGAACTTTTGTATCATTATATTTAGTAATTACAAGATCTGTATAAAACTTAATATAATCTCCCGCTTGACTATCATATTCTTCTACAGCATTTTTTTCTGGTAAGTCACATTTAAAACCATAAACTGCTTCAGAAAAATCTATAAACTGCTCTTTATATTCTGAAATAACTTGAAACTTTTGATAATTAATAGGATTGTCAGCATCAACATAAAAAGATACAGAATAAATATCATTAGGAAGTTCATTTGTAGTAATCCCTGTAGATTCAGTATCCCAATTATTTTCTAAAATTACCTTTTTATCCCCATCATCAGTTGTAAAAACTGCTTCCATATATAAGTTTGTTTTACTTTTATCAAAACCCTCATAAGCAGGAACATAATCAGGATGATATGTAAGTTTTCTTAAAAACAATTGATTTTCAGATCTACTTTGCAATCGGAAAGGAGAAGAAAGTAAAGTAATGGCAGTTAAAAAATTCGATTTTCCTACGCCATTTGGACCGTATAGAATTTGCCATTTCTTTACTTCCCCACCTGAACTTAAATCTACATCAAAATCCCTATAACCACAAAAGTTTTTTAACTTAAGATTTTTTAAAAAAATCATAAAAGAATTTATCCTTCTATACAATCATATCCATTAGATTGAGACTGAACGGCATTTACCGGATCTCCTTGAGAATTATCTTCGTTGTCTTTTTTGTAATCTACAAAATGAAAATTCTCTGCAACTATTTTAATCTTACTTCTCTTTGCCCCTTCAGGAGTTTCCCAAGTGTCTAACTTAAGTCGTCCTTCAATAAAAATAGGACGCCCCTTATTAAAATACTTGTGGATATTAGTTGCCTTAGTCCCAAAAGCATTACAATCAATGTAGCAAGTTTCCTCTCTCTTCTGTCCCTCTTTATCAGTATAAATCCGATTAGTGGCAATTCTGAAATCAACTACAGCAGTGCCTCCTGGAAGTTTTGATAAAATAGGATCTTTTGTTAAATTTCCACCTAAAAATACTCTGTTTACATTTGCCATCTTTATAGCCCTTAAAAAAATAATAATAAATAATAAATATTTCCGATACAATATAGAGAGATAATACAATGTTTTTAATCACTTTTATTTAAAAAAATGAAAAATTACTTTATCAGTAAAAAAGCCTTTAAGAGAAGAGCAGGAGAATGCCACCTTTGTGGAGAATCAGACTATAAACTACTTGATACACATCGCATTCAGGAACAACAAGAGTATTCAAATAATAACTGTGTTTGCCTTTGTGTCAAATGTCATAGAAAAAATCATACAGGTCAAATAAAGATTCTAGGCTGGTTTAACTCCACTAAAGGTAAAATACTACATTTTACTGACGAAGAAGGCAATGAACAATTTAAATAAACTATTCCTCTTCCATTACCTTTTCTATGCCCTTAATGATATCCGCTTTAGATTTGAGTCCTATCTGCTTAAATTTCATTTCCCCACCTTTAAAGATAAGCAAAGTAGGTAATGCATTTATATTATAAGTAATTCCTGCTTCTCTAGAAGTAGTTGTGTCTATTTCACAAACTTTTATTTTACCTTCATATTCTTTTGCTAATTTTTCCATTACAGGTTTTAACAATTTACAAGGTCCACACCAATCTGCCCAAAAATCAACGAGAACAGGAATATCACTTTGAATAACCTCCTGCTCAAAATTCTCATCTCCTACTTCAATTACTTTATTTCCCATTTTCTCTCCCTTTACAAAATTTTATTAATCTATTTAAATTTTCCCAATACTTCTTATATATCCTGCTTTCAACCGTACTACCATTAGAATATATTACCATATAGTCTAAAAAATCATCTCCCTCACTTATTGTCACTTCAATCTCCCTTTCTCCATCCCATTCAAATTGAATTCCACCACTATAAGGAGCAACATGAGGCTCTGGAAGATCTTCTTCTAATATAGAAACAAGCTCTATACAATTATTAATTAAATCTTTTGAAAAAGCTTTAGCCTGATAACTGTCCCAATTATCTTTGAAATCTAAAAAACTTCTTAACTCCCCCTCTATTTTCTTTTTATCCATTTAATCTAAATCCATAATATCAAAACGATTAATATTTGTAGGAGAAGGAGGAAGTTTAGGTTGTATTCCAAACTCTTTTTCCTCTGCCGATGGTTCCCAACAAGACACATCATCTCCTGGCTTCCACTCATTTCTTGCCGATTGAACCATAAGATCTTCTTCATGATCAATCATTCTTTGCTTAAGTGATTTAGCCGTGACACTCCTCAGGGCAAGCCCTGAGGCTTCTAACCTATTAAACTAGTTAGAACTTTTCCTGTTTCCTTGACGACCACCTTTTTCTTCTTTACAGAAGAAAAATGAACCTTATCGTCTCCACAG
>Ga0222679_1000315_pt1 | contig 18897 bp, 30 predicted proteins | sample AntAcemetagen939_FD_179843 | JGI IMG/M metagenome (GOLD analysis project Ga0222679, IMG submission 179843) | Saline water microbial communities from Ace Lake, Antarctica - #939 | ecosystem: Environmental > Aquatic > Non-marine Saline and Alkaline > Saline | place: Antarctica: Ace Lake...
TTCCTTAAACCCGCCATCTGCGTGAGTGGAGTTTACCGCCGCCAAAGTAATCGCAGGAACATCAACCCGGATACCGCCCTGCCGCCAATATGAGGCCGTGACGTCACCAAAGGCTTTACCTGTTACAGTGGTATTGTCTGTTGTGCTTCGAAGAATAACCGGCATACTAAGGTCAGCACTACCAGCCAAAACTCCGCCTTGTAGTTTCTCGCTCATTTAGCCACCTATTAGCTAAAAGTTAAGGTCCATGTTACGGCTAAACTGTCGCCAACCGCTTTATTGACCACCGAAAAATCGTCATAGAGAATCAAGTCAGTAGTATTCTGGGTAACTACATTAAACAGTCCAGCCTCGGTAACTTCTCCAGTTCCAACGCCTGCACCAAGATCAACAACTCCATCAACTTTCGTCTGCTCATTGAATATATGTGTCATTGGCTCAATCGTAAAACAACGGTTCCGTTTACATAATCTCCAGATTTCACACCAATGCGATATTGGACGCCTCTTTCTGGCTCAAACCCATATTCCTGAACTACCGAACTCCATTGCTTTACGTCAAAAAAGGTCGAGCCTTTATCAAATGACCGCTGGCAAGTTATAGCCGCTTCCCAAGTACCGGAAATAGACACATTAAAATAACCAACTATCTCCGCAGGATCAGTAAACTGATTCTCGCTCGTCACCGATCTTGTTATTAATTTTTGCCCCATTACTTACATCTTCACTAAATATTGGTCTGAAAATAGGACCGGCACTAATACCAATAGGACCGGGCTTCTGCTGGGGATAAAGTCGTTTAGCCAGCAATACCCATTGCTGAATTATACGACTACCTTTTCCAAAATTATGATGGAAAAGTCTGATTACAGTGTTCATAGTCTTTCTCATTTTATAATATTTAGGGGCCATCTTGTAGGATAGCCCCGTTAATTTAGGCCAGATATGCTGCCGGAGTTACCGCCTGGTATCTACAATCGACGGTACAAACCGTGGCTGCATCTGATGCACCACCTGCAATAGTCAACTGAATCTTTTTCCCAACAGTAAGAGCAAATGGAGGACTTGAATAAGTAAACGATGCAAGCGCCGTCAAATTCGCTTTAGCCCCTGCTGTTGCCGATAAAACAACATCTGGCGTTGCCATATCTGATTGAATGGATATTGAAGATATAGTCGCGTCATCCGCGCAGTTCACATTAGGGAGCGTTATTGTAAGGTTCTCGACATACACCGTTCCGCCAGTTGCCGTATAAAGGTCATAATCTCCTGCAACTTGATTAAGGTCAACTGTTGTAGGAATTATAATACTTTTAATTTCCTTGACCATCCAATTCGTTCCATCGTAGGTAACATATTCAGCATTGGTGTCATATTCCCAAAACGTACAGCCGACACGGACTCCGGTGGGCTTTGTGTCCGTCGAAAGACCAGAAAACCGCTGTATAGTAGAGATAAGTGCGACTGCCATAGTTTACTCCTTGTTAAATTATGGCGGCTATATTTCAAACCGCCATAATATTATTCTTTTTTATACCGCTACTACATAAGCACCTTCGTCAAGAGGAACATACCAGACAGAAAACTTTGCTGCCCCTGAATTAAATGACGCAGTAGTGGATTGAATACCGATTGCCCCGCCGACATCGACTTGCCCGACTATATACGGTCATGGCAACCCTCCTTACAACAATGCTTCTACATGGGCGTCCTGGTCAATCGGAGCGTATAGAAGCCCGAATCTACCAGCCGATACACCTGTTCCTGCCGTAGAAGTAAGCTCTCCGATTGTCCCTACGCTTGTCACGCCTGCCAGGGTAGGAGCATTCCCAAGTATCAGGGGAACGGTATCATAAGGTGTTATACCAGCGGATTCCTCAGTATTTGTCGCGGTTGCAACGGATGTCCCGACCACATAAGCCCTGGCGCCTGCAACAAAACCGGCCATGCTACCAGTATCAGCCGAAATGTCTGCAAGCACAATTACCGGCTCTGAAGATGTCCATGTAAATTTCAATAGTGTCGCCCCTGCCCATAGTGTCGTGACTTCAAACCACAGGCCAAGGACAGCAATTCGATTATAAACCGTGAAAAGCTCAACCTGTGCGGCGGCCAGATAAGCCGTGCCGAGCAAAACATTGGTTTCAACGAGCATTCCAGATTTCATGTCTCGTAGTCTCTTACGAGTACTTTTGTTAAAATTTTGAGCCATTTTGATTAGCCCTCCTTTTATAGTAACGCTTCGACATATGCGTCATCGTCAAGTGGGGTATATAAAACTGCATATCTTACCGACCCTCCAGTCAAGCTCACAGTCGTAGTCAATTCGCCGATAACTCCGTAGCTTGTAACGCCAGCAGTAGATTCACGATTACCGATTATCATCGGTTGCAAGGGCCAATACGAAATTCCCTCGGAAGCTGTTATTGCACAGGCTGTCGTGCTATCATCTCCGGGGCATGTCATCCGATGCCCGACCACCAGGCCATCAATGTCAGTTGAAACAGCACAAAGTGGCTGAACCGTGACTACCGGAATCGTACAGGTCCAGTTGAATTGATGCAAACAACCTGATCCGGCTAAATCATTAAGCACAACCTCGCCCCAAAGGGCATGAACAATAATACGGTTATAGACAGTGAAAAGATTGACTTGTTCCTGTTTTAGATACGACGTACCTAACAAGTCGCCGGTTTCAACCAAAAGTCCACGGTTGACATCCCCAATCCTTTCAGTATTTGATTGGTTATAGTGTGTCACAATAAAAAACCTCCTGGTTATAAAGCGGGCATATTTCAGCCCGCCATAATTTATCGGTTTATATTATATTACCGATGGAGACGGTTGGTATCTTGACTTATCCAAAATATATAGGATAGTCGCATAATTAGAACCATCCCCAAGCGATGTTCCCGCAGCAATCCAATCATAGGTAGCCGTCAACTGTGACGCTGAAACATATATAGCAACCAAGGCATGGGTCTGCGCTGCAGCATCTATAGTATAAGTTGCTGCATCTGTTCGTTTTGTCATTACATCAGTGGTTAGCGGTGCTAAGGTTGACCAAATCGGAAAAGTTGCAGTCATCTCATGTGTTCCCGCTTCTGCAATAGCAGCCGTCGCACCTTCATGAACAGAAACTTTTAAGTCAGTAGTCCCACCTGCCTGATTTTCGATCACAACAATCAAGCATCCGGCAGCACCTTTCAAGCAGACAGCATTACTGCCATCATCTATAGCGTCAGACAATACCGGCTCATGCGCCATTATTAATGGAAACCTTTCTGGGGTCATTATCGTATGTGACATTTTACGTTACCTCCATTAAATCGTTAAAGTATTTTGGTTAACCGCCCCTTTTACAGCAAAGAGGCGGTTTAATATCAAGTCAAACTACGCATTTACGACACTTTATGCACGTTCTGCAAGGGCAATGAAATGCGACTGAGTAAAGCTCGACCCACCCTTGTAAGGTGTAAGTGCTGAAGCCCTCACGGGTTGCCCATCTACACGGAGCACAAAACGGAAAACTGATTCGTCCGCGAGGAATTGGACATGAATACTCATATCGCTCTGAATCCCACCCTTTTCAGCCAACACATAACCGTTCCCGAGGTCCACAAATGCAATATCTCCAACGGTTCCAAGGGTCGCAGCCTGCTCGACGGCAATAACTGGTCTACCGAAAAGAGTACCGTAAGGCTGTCCACTCAATCCACCGGCTGGCATATAAATCGGAATTCCGCCAGTGCCAACAGATAGGCTCATAGTGAAAAGCTGTGGTTCAATATTCTGATTAATTAGCCATACAGCATTTGGCCTACTCGTAGCGAAAATCCTGGAATACATATTGATGACATTTTCAGCCACCACAGTTTCTTTTGCTTGACCCGTTTCCTTGGCTACACTTACCAGACAACCGGCATTCATAAAACCTAAAGGCATACCAGCTCCTGATCCGTTGATAATAGCATCGTCAATCTGGAAACCAAATTCGTCAACAAATGACTGCTTGATATATCCCTCTAATGCCGTTGCGTCAGCTAAAAGCTCATCAGTAGCATAGCAAAGACCGATCAACTTTTTGAGACTCAATTCGATCATGCGGAATTTAGGCTTACTCGCAACCTTTGCAGCCGCTTCGTCTTTCCAGTAGGCCAAAACGCCTCCAGACCTTGTACTCGCTCGGCTGGTTTCATCAACACCAGGTATCTTGATTCCATTGGAGTTTCCGCTTATTGGAATTCTGCGACACCTTGAAGCCAGAATGCCGGTCTCAAAAACTTGCTTTAAAAGCTCATTGGAGAAATCCTGTTGTACCAGAAATCCACCATCTGAACTTACGGTCTCACCGAGACCAGTCGCAGCCGCCTGAATACGCAGCCGAGGGTCAACCGAACCCCCAGGAGTTGCAGCAATCATAATAGCTGACATCTGAGCGCCAAAGCTTGAGAATTTGTCCTTATCCCTAACCTCGATACGATCACTTTTCTTTTGTGGACCCGGCTTGGTCAGAACAGGCCCAGGAGTTTCCAATTCGCCCTTAATGCGTTCCTGGCGTTCCATTGTTACGATAATGGCCTGGTATTCCTTTACAGTATCCAATATCTCATTTGTAAGAGTTAATTCGGCTTCTACTGGATCACGGTTTTCATTGATACACTTGGCGTCAATATCTGAGGCCTTTTTCATCAAAGCCTTGACATCTTCTTTATATTGACTAATTGTTTTCATACTATTGTACCTCCTGGTAAGTTAAGTTTAAGATGGGGCTACCACTTCAGCCCTGGTTAATAGGTCTGCCATACGATCCTTTTTCTTTGGCTCAACCACATCAACGTCCCGTTGGTCGATAACGTCAGCGTCCCGCTGGTCATCTGGCTGGTTTGTTGCCTTATCAGAAAGTTTATCAGTCAAACCTTCGTCCCGAAGATCGTCTATAAATCCCTCCGAAAGAATCTTCTTGGCCTCTTTATTTGGTACTCCTGCGTCCCGCAGAATTTTTTCCAATGTTCGTTTAGATAGTTTCTGGTTCTTTTTCCTTAATGATTCAGGCACATGAGCAAATACTGATAGATCATAGCTACCCTCTACCGGCTCACCGTCGTATATACGATCAACAAAGTTGTTTTCCAGTGCTTCTTTTGCCGTAAACCATGTCTCGCCATTCATCCAATCAACTATTTCTTTCTCATCTTTGCCTGTTCGCTTGGCATAATCATTAATAATGGATTCGTTAATTTTAGACTGGATATTTTTCTCTTTTTCCAAGTCACTAAAAAGCTTGTCTAGGTCTTCCATATTGAAATACCCGAAAATATCCAAGAAGCTTAAGGCATTATGAATCATTAAAAACCCGCCCTCGACTATCTCAATTTCATCAGCACCTGTAACGAAAAAACTAGCTGCAGAAGCCGCAATGCCGTCAATATGTGCTATTACATGGGCTTTATGCTGCATAACTGCTGTCTTCATAGCCCTGGCAGCAAATACATCGCCCCCACTTGAATCAACTCTCAAATGAATGGTATCTGCCTTTAAGCTATTGAAGTCCTTGACCCATTCCAGGTGATCTATGCCGAACCATCCGCCAATATCGCCGTACAGATAGATCGTGGCCTCTTTTGTTTTATCCTGAATATCACTCTTGTTATAAATAGCTCTTGCAGCCATTTTCCTAACTGTCAGCATCTTCGGCCTCCATTATTTTTTTGCCCTTAGAATTTTAAGATTACCCATTCTTTCGTCTGTAATCGGTTTCGTTTCTGGTTCTTTTGGCTCAATTTCTTGCGGTAAACTTACCGGCCCCTGATTTTTAGCCATAAACTCATCAATTTTATTCAACGGAATCATGTTAGCCATGACAAAAAGCTCATCTGCCAATGGATTGTCATCTGGGTTCAAGTCTTCCTTTCCCCTTACCTCATTCTGTGTCATGAATCCGGACCCCCACATCTTTGCATAAAACTCGGCCCGGTCTTTTGCATTGGCTCTGAGAAGTCCCTCTATAACGTGCTTAAAATAAAACCCTTGTTTCTGCTCAGAAGGAGAAAGTAGTTGGATATGATAGTTTTGCTCATGGCGAACCAGCCAGGGGAGAATAGAATCAGTCACAAACGATGCCTGCTCTGACTCGATATTATTAAATGAACTTTTGGTCATTTCTTTAAGCTTGTGTACGGGCAAATTGTACCAACGGGCCACATCGGTTATCTGAAATTTTCTTGAATCGATAAATTGTGAATCTTCCGGTGGGATGCCTACTTTTTCAATCTTCATGCCCTCTTCAAGTAGCATCAACTGATGAGTATTGCCTAACCCTGAGTACACAGAACTTAGGGCCTCACGCATTTTTTTCGGATCTTTAACTTGGTTGGGGTGTGTGACAACTGCGCTTGGATGTGTGCCTTCGCCAAAATACCGGCTGCCAAAGGTTTCCATAGCCATACCAAGTCCTATTGACTTTCTGGCCATTGCAATCGGCGAATATCCCATAAAACCATCAAATCCAAGACCCGGAATGTGTAGAACCTGTTCTCTTGGCAGTTTAATATCTGTGCCATCAGTCATATGAATGATATAAACAATCTTATCATCTTCCATTTCTGGCGTTACACGGTTTGGAGGGATTGGCCACAACTGAATTATGTCGCCGTAGTTGTTGCGTACGATCTCAGCGTAACCATTGCCCCATGTGAGAATATGGGACATCAAACACTCACGCCCAGTCATGGCAGTCATAAGAGGGTTCCACTGAGCATGTTGGATATTATAGAGGTTATGCTGGACAGCTTTTTTTGAGCCTTTACCTTTGGCATTTGAACGCATTAGATGAAGGGGGAGTGATCCGAGCGTACCGGAATAAATTGCAACGGCGTTCCATATAGCTGAATAGGTAAGAGCTGTTTCTTCTGTGACAGTCTCGCCGGATGCGGATTGCGAGCCAAGAAGGTTCCACAAGAGTGGATTCCATGCCTTTGGATTGGCAACACCGAGATTGAAAAACTTCTTAAATCTTCCTAAAAAATTGGTCAGATTGTAGCCCCCCAAACAAAGTTGAGATTATTTGGGTAATTTTAGGCTATAAACCTTGTAATTGTAAAGGGTAAAAAGCCTTTTGATATCAGATAGATGGAAATATTAGGAAATAAGCGGAAATTTTATTTTCAGGGATATGTGATTTTGTGCTTGACAGTACTACCATATTGGTATAATCTCACAATTATGACATCTATAGAATTTAAAAAAATACAGGCAGAATTAAAGTTAACCAACAAGGAAATGGCATCAGCTCTAATAACTTCGCCTCGCAATATTGCAAATTGGCGATGTGGGAAAATACGAGTGCCTGGGCCTGTAATTGTGGCAATGTATTGCCTAATTGAGAGACAGACTAAATGAACCATCTTTGCCTTGAAACCCATTCAGGAAATGTGAACCATTCAGTTGTTGAAACCCAATGCCGAAATGTGAACCACTGTCTTTTTGAAACCCAAGAGATCACTGTGAACCATAAAAACGCTGAAACCCAAAGGGATTTTGTGAACCAGGGAGACTTTGAAACCCATTGAAATCATGTGAACCAGGGATTTCCTGAAACCCATTATTTTGATGTGAACCAAAGAGATATTGAAACCCATTTACTGAATGTGAACCAAAGAAACAATTAAATCCAAAAAGGAGTGTGTAAAATGAACAAGATTGACGACCAAGTAATTGAAAATCTAAAATTCTTATGCAGAACAGCAGATGGCATTACGAAATTCATCACGGCAACCAAGCTCAGACTTCATGCCATTGACCACCCTGAAAATCTCGACAGCGTTCTTAATGGATATACGAGAGGGGAAACGTCTTACCATGGAGTTACCCATATTAAGGGAAAGCTCTTGAGAGACATATCGAGGGAACTTGAGTTTTTCCCAGTATGGACAGAATGGGCAAAAAATGTTCCAGGGATAGGGCCGGTCATTGCTGGCAACCTTATCCTTTTATATTACTACAAATTTATTCCAATATGCCAAGATTGCGGTGGTAGTCTCATCAAGACACCTACAGAAAACGGAGATCGCCAAACCTTTATATGTGAAGCTTGCGGCAAGAAAGCAAAAGGTGAAGGTGTGCTATCTCATAAAATTGAGCTTAAAGACTTCGCCAAGATTAGCTCATGGTGGCATTATCTTGGAATGCACGTTGTTGACGGCAAGAAACCGAAAAGACAAAAGGGCGTCGTTAGCGATTGGAACTCCAAGGGTCGGCTGATCGGTTATCAAATCGGCGCACAATTCAATCGTTGCCCCACTGAAAATACGTACAAAGCTTTTCTCGAAAAGGAACGTATCAAGATTAGGCGTAAACACCCAGAATTGACGAAGGGCCATAATCTTAATCGGGCGCAAAGTCATACATCTAAGCTGTTTTTGTCTCATTGGTGGAAGACTTGTCGGACATTGGACGGACTGCCGGTTACCGAACCTTACGCCAAGACAATTCTGGGGCATACAGGAATATTAGAGCCTTTTTATCAGGAACCAGCTGTGGTTTGAAACCCAACAAGCGCATGTGAACCAATAGAAGAGTGAAACCCAGTGAACAAGTGTAAACCAGTTGATGCGTGAAACCCAATGCCGAAATGTGAACCAAGAAATTCTTGAAACCCATAGTTTTTATGTGAACCAATGTCGGTCTGAACCCCATGGTCGCCATGTGACCCTTACCATTACCAAAACCGCTAACCCTAACCTATAAAAAAGGAGTACCAACCATGCGAAAACAACGAACGGCGCTTGACAATATGAAAGTCAAGTATGATAAACAACCAATCAACATAATCGAAACCGCAATAGAGACAGCAAAGAATGCCTCTCTTGAAAGTCGGCGGGACTTCATCCACACACTGTTCTACTTGGACCAGACAAAGCGATTCAGGGAAAACCCATCATATAAGAAAGCTACCTTTGCCGTATATATCGGATTTCGCTATCACCTGCGGCCAACAACATACCAAAAGGAAAAAATAGCTTTCCTGGCCCACGAAAAACACACCCTGATATATGGTCCTGGGCTTGTATCCAAAATAAGGAATGAGTGTGGCCCCACTAAAGTTGATGAGGTTTTCTCCAAGATCACACCCGATGATAAAGTACAGAAAATTGAGAAAACTATCAAACGCTTTGCCAAGCCTAAAAAGATTGTCAAGGAAAAAGTCAAGGCAGAAATACCAACGGTCATTGAACAATCGCTCAGAGAACGCAATATTGAACTTGAAAAACGTATTGTAGATCAGGATGCTCAAATATTTAAGCTCAAAGCAACAGTGGAAAGACTAAAGACAGAAAAAAATGATTTGATCGGCAGATTCAGCAAGGTATCAGACTTAGTATCTGATACAAATCCTGTATATGCTAATCTTTAATTAACCCTAACCAGGATGCTCTTTCGGGGGCATCCTATTATAGGTAATAAATCATGAGCAATGAATTTGAAAAAACCCTGGAAAATGCAGGCCTAACTTATCAAAAATTAGAAAAACGCCACGGCAAACAAAACAAAGATTGGGAATTAATGATGCAATCAACAGATGGAGAATTTGATTATATGCAGATCAAACTCGCCGATGGCACCATCAAAACAGAAAAGATAAAATTGGTGAAACCATTTTAATGGACAACCCAATCACCTTATCTAAACCGGCACCGCAATATGGATTCACGTGAAATACGCATTGATCCAACCACCTTCTCTTTCTCAAGATGTCCATGCTCAATCCACAATCTGATACAACGTTCAGTCACACCAAAATAAGCAGCCACTTCGTCAATACGGAATAAACTCTTCCTGGGGAGCATCACATCATCTTTTATTATATCAGATTCATTACTCATTATGACCATCCAGTAGGGGACCACTCTTGACTTCCAAAATTGATTCCCTTGAAATCTGGACAAACCCCTGGTCCTCAGTACCACACAGATGGCCGTGGTCAAACCATAGCTGCGCACACGCAGGGTTTACATTAAGATATCTGGCCGCTTCATCAACTGAAAAGAACGGCCTGTTCTCAAGACCTGAGTCATCCTCGATTACCTTGGGTTCAGTCTTAACTTCAACTGATTTCTCTGTAATATCAGGTATTAAAGGACTCTTTACGATCTTTTCCTCAACAATTTCCAGTAATTCAGGCTTTTCTACAACCTTTTCTACCACCTTTTTCTTGTTCTTTGTTCCCTTCGGTCTTGCCATAATAAATTCCTTTAAACTTTTTTGGCATCTTTTTCTTGCCTAAGTTCGTCTGCTTTCTCTTGGCCAACTATGTCTTCAATAGACAGATATAAATTTAAGGTTCCGTGCAATAAATTTACTTGATCCAATCTAGCATCTTCCCAATTAATGTTAATTCGTTGTATGAATGTGCTTGTTTCTGTAAGATAGTTGACTAAAAGCTTTTTAAGTTGTCCATTTAACTCATGTTTAACTAATGACATAGTAATCTCCTTTTTAATTTTAATATTCCTTTTCTACTGCATACCCCAACGTGACCATAAACTTATTGAGATTGATCCACTCGCCTGTCCTGTCCTGCTTATATATCACGGCCAAGAGACGACCAAACTTTCCAGTCTTATCTTTTTTAATAGTTTCGATCATAACCTCAGCAGGCAACACCTTGACCTGTGACCTTAGCCAATCACGACTTATTATGCCCTGGGGCTTCTCTTTACCCCGCATTTCAGGTGCATTTATACCAAATAAGCGCAATTTCCTATCATGTAACCATATGCCACAGCCCAAGGAAATGTCAACGGTTACAGTATCCGCGTCATATATGTCTGTAATTATTGCTTTGTAGTGATATAGTGATTTAGTCATTTTGTTGTTTATCCTTTAAGTCTTTCACAAAATTCACCATTCTGATTCCCTCATGTCTCGCTTCACCTTCAGCTTCCCATCCTGCTATTAGCGCTGCGATTAATTCATCCCTTGTTAATTCTGTGACTGGATGCCCCATAAAACTACAACCATCTGCTTTTCTTAGGTATCTTTCAACATAAGGTTTCGGTAATAGCATATTATTCCCCCTTTTAAACTGTCATGCGTTTTTTCATTTGGGCTAATGTCAATCCGTCATATGCCGATTTCAGACTCCTACCTTCAGGGCTTAGGGCCATCAGTGCAGTAGCGTTGAACATTGCCATCACAGGGTCAATCTTCCCGGTCCCGGAAGCCTGCTTAGTGACATATATATTATTTCCCCTCATCTCAGCCCTTGCATTACCGACACACCATGTCATAAGAGGTTGCCCACCATGAATAAGCGTACCTTCTGCCACCCGGCGCTCTGCGGTCTTTACAGCGCCAGATAAACGCCATCCCTGGGGTATGCTCACAATCCTATCATGCTCTTTAGAATTCGGGTTTATCTTAGGCAGGTCCAGTGATTCTATCTCATTCACAATATCACCGATTCCAATAGGGTCAACACCAATTCGATCTAGCAAACCCGACTCCTCACACTTGAGGACAATAGCTCCAAGCTGCTTAATGTCCTGGCCAATCTTATTAACAATAACCAGATCACCGGCTTTTTCAAAATCTCTATACTTCGGCGCTTCAGACTTTCTACGTTTCAAAGCTATAGGATGGCACCAGGCCCTAACCCACAATAACCAATCATTTCTCTTCACATCTTCTTCATCGGCACTTATATTGATTTTACGCCCGATAACGGCCAACCCAAGAAGATCGTCGAGCCCACCACCGTCAATCCCAATTACCACTACCTCGCATTGCTCAAGAAGTGAATCAAGCGTTACATCCCCCGCGGCCTCTTCCCAAAAATCAGCACCAGCCCATCGTTGGGCTTTGAGTGATAATCCCATCTCAATATTGAGGTGCTTGGCAAGAAAGCCCTGCATAGATACCTGGCCATCTTCTTCAGCCTTTTTGTATTCACGCTCGATAAATTGTACATCCACAGAGGCGCCAAGGTTCGGATTGGTGACATAAAAAAGCTTCGGATTCAGGTATTTCTTTTTCTTAACATACGATTCAGGGAACTCATAGATAACAGGTAAAAATGCCTTGTCGTCAATACGCCCATCCCGGACACCCCTGGCATAATCAAGTTTTTGCTTAAATACTCCTGCTGGCGTCTCATCAGATTGCGTTGAAAGGTAGATAATGAAACCCTCTGGCCTGGATGCAAGACCACCGCAAGCCTCACGGAGCATATTCTCAGCCTTGGGACGCTTACCCAATAACCACAATTCGTCGATCAATATACCTGTGGCTTTTTTCCCACCTACCGTGTCAGAATCGGCGGCTACTACTTTAAGAGATGCTCCTGTGCCACGATGTGAAATTGTGCGAATATGATCTTGAACGTGTAACAAATCAGATAGCTTCTCATCAGCTTTTACCATATCACGAGCTGGATAAAATGAATTAGTGGCGATTTCTACCGTAGGCGAAAGTATAAGAAACTCAGCTGACTCTCTCCAATTCAAAAGTAACGCCGCCAACATCAATCCCGCTGCACTACTTGACTTAGAGTTTTTTTTAGAAATTAAGAGAAAATATTCAGAAATTAATCTCCGGCCTGAGTCAATATCGTATGACCCGAATATAGAACTTGCAAAATCAAAAAGCCATTGCCTCCCTGCCTCACCAAAAGTAGGACGGCCCTGAACGTCCATGAGGCGAAGTGCCTTGAATACTTCGAGCCCTTCATCTGCTCGTTCTTGGAATAGCGGTGGGGATGGAATAAGAGACTTTCCATCTATAACTCTTTCTTCCCAATCAGGGCACTCAGTCGTCCAAGTAGTCATTTAACCGCTTTAAGTGTAGGTGGCCGCATTGGTGCGAATTTCCCCTGACCAGCTTTTTTGGCACGTTCCTTAATTTCCTCTTTCTTACCCATACCTTCACCGTTACGAGAATGCAAGAAAGGGGCACTTGCAATCGCCATGCGGTCCCTGCGTTCCTTTTCAGCACCAGGATCATTCATCACTTTGAGCATATAGGATAACGGGTCAAGGTCTTCGGCAACAGCTTCCGTTTTTTCTTCATCATTCAGACCTGCGGCCAACTCCACCCCTAGCTTCTCCATATGCTTCTTTTCTTGGAGGGTCAGCTTATCACCCTTACTTAATCGATGGAGAAATTCTTGATAAAAAGATGCCTTTGCCTGCTTATCATAAGACAACATTTTTTCAAGCTTTTGCTTCTCTACGTCAGCCGGTGTTTCTACAATATCTTTTGTCTTCTTTGTCTTCTTAGCTGTAGCAGGACGCTTTTTCTTATCTTTTGAACCCTTTTTACGGCCTGCTCCAGGCCTATATCCGCCGCTAGCCATACCATACCTCCGGTTTGATTATTTTGATTCTTTTGATTTTAGCACATTCCCTGCTATATAACAATCAAATTTTTCAAAAGTGACAAATTTTTGACAATATTCCCCTCTCCTTTTTCTCACGGCTCCTTTTTTATTTTCAATTATTTTCAATTATTTTTCGGGTACGGCGTAACTCCCGATTCAACTGTCCTAATTTTTTTATCATTTTCAATGTTTTTGTATTGTTTCCCTTGACTTTGTGTCGTTTTGGTATTATATTATATTATAGAATAAAAAAGAGAAGAAAAGAGGCCCAGGGGAAACGGGGCCAGCGAGTAAACCCCATAAAAACATCTTTTCGGATCAAAAAAAGTCAGCACACGAAATACCATAAGCTGATGCCAGTAGAGATATAAAGTTTATCTCCTGAGCCGAAGCCCCGAAGCGGTACTTATAGAGCAAGATCAGAACCGAGTAAGTGAGGGGATTTACGGACAGAGCTTTTAAAGCACCGACTGGAGACTTAGAAAATCTTAACCAAATAGCACCTATAGTTCGGCGGTAACGATATGAAGATATATCTACCCGCAAGAATAATCAATTAAAACTTCTGTTTTAATCTCATCGGATGGCGAAAGTCGTCCAATGGAGCGAAAATAGAAATTAAATACAAAAAAAGGAGCGAAACATGTCTAAACCAATGCAAATTACCTTACCTGATGAGGATTACGCGTCTCTTGAAGCCTTATGTGAGAAAGAAAAAATCAGACCAGCTACAATGGCTACGGCCCTGATACGAAAGGCTTTAGAAATCATGAAAGAACAGGATTAGACACAGGTACATGGGGAGAGAAAATCATGATAGGATTAAGCTTTTACTTCGATTCAGTATTCTTGCTTATTTGTAATATCGGCCTAGCGGTCTTCTTGGTCAACACCATTATCTACTTGGCCGACAAAAGCGGTTACAACCATTGCAGCTAGGGGGGAAAAACAAATCATGGACAATTACTATCTAGTTGAAAGGGAAAATGAAGACCACACATGGTTCGACACTAGTACGTTTTCAGGGACGCCGGAGCTTTCAAGGTTTAACGCCGACAATACGGATAAGGAAATACCCAGATGGGCCAAAGCTAATCCGCAAAAACGCATAGTATGTGTCCAGTTGACCGAAATACTGTCTTAAATAGATTAGTATAGTTATTTATAACAGGACGAAATACCAACCAAAAAAGGAGACTTAAGACATGGCAACGATAGGTTCAATTCGTAACGCAGCCAGAAACGCCAAAAACAGACAATACCCTTTTATTGATAATTTAAAACATGAAGATAAACAAAGACTCATGAATATGACAGGGATTCCTAATCGTTCAGGACATATTTATACTGTCATTGTAAGTCAAGGAAAACGTGCCTTAAGGTATGATGGCGTATAAGTTGATTCTGTATCAACTCAGTCCCTTGACCCAAGGGGCTGGAACTGAATCAGAATAAATAAAAAACAGGAAGTGGAAATCATGAAATTAGCCAGCTTTACTAACTCAGAATACGGTATCAAATCAGAAGTGTGGCAGACAGACACTGGCTACAATGTAGTAATAAAAGACATTGATGCCAAAAAAACCTTGCCAACAATTACCATTTACGACAAATCAGTCTTCAAAAATGCCAAAGCCAAGGCGATGGCGATGAAAAAAGCTTTTATCTTTACACGATAACAGAATAATCATGCAGCTAAACAATTAGGGGAGGGAATCAGGGAATGAATATCGAGCAAGCACTCAACATTATACACCCCAAGGGGAATAGCCTGGACGATCTAAAAATGGCTTATCGTATAGCCTGCAAAAAGTATCACCCGGACATAAACCCGGACGGACTTGAACTTATGAAACTTATCAATACAGCTCACGATTTTTTGAAAGCACACGTTAACCAGTGGACATACACGCAGACTTCAAATAGCCAGGGAATTGACGAGATTTTGCAAGAAATATTCGACAAGATTAAGCACCTGGACGGTATTAAAGCGGAGATATGCGGGTGCTGGCTTTGGATATCAGGCGAAACCAGGACACACAAAGCCTATCTAAAAGAAATCAAGCTAAGGTATGCACCTAAGAAAAAGAAGTGGTATTGGAGACCTGAAGGCTACAAAAAGAAATCGAAGCGGGTTTTTAGTATGAATGAGATCCGATTGACCTTCGGGAGTATCGACCTTGAACAACAACCATCTAGCGCAATTGCATAAAAAAGGAGAATTGAAAAATGAAAACAGATAGCAGAGAATTTAAAGAATGGCTAAAACGTGGATCAAACGACGCTTGGAACAATGAGCTTACTACCGCGAACGAATCCTACCTTGAGACAGAGGACATGATGGGAAGATTGCCAATGACCAAAGAGACCACAGTAATCGACCTGGTAGGGGCTGAACAACTTGAGCTTATGAACCGCCTAGGCAAGATTAAGCACCAAAGAATATTTAAACCATCACGCAAAAACACAGTTGTAGATCATTGGACCTGGGCACCTGGCAGAGGCGTAAAAGTTATATACAAAGACCATACCACAATGAATTCAGAATAAATCATGCAAAACAATTAAGGGAGGGAAATAATCATGGCCTATACACCGGATATGGAAAATGCCCTGGACAAAGCTTTAGCCAAAGCAAAAGAACTCGTAGAATAAAAGGAGGTAATCAGTGCCATTACAACCACAACGAACAGCAATACACCGCAAAAAAGCCGCGTATCCTACCCGATGGTTATGTGATCATAATCTCATATCAGGATGCGTTTTGCATCATGGCAGGGGTCACGATAAAGAATCCACAAAGCTATTATCCCAGCACCCCCAAATCAAATCAGTTACAGAATATGACCCCAACGTGGCTAAAATCAACAATCCTGCCATTATTACCACAAAATATGACACCATTATTAGCAATTTTGTTCTTAATGTCTTGCCCTTGCAGGCCCGCCATGCAGAGCTTAAGCAAATTAAAAACATTGTACGGTCCTCTGCAATCTTTGCAGTGCGGGGAGAGGGTGATCAGGGCTATGTGACAGCATTACAAAATTGGGATACACTTGACGACGGGTTCACAAATGGAAAACAATTTCAAAAATATTATATTGCCGACGAGCTTTATGACGAACTAAGTCTTTATTTTCCATTTGTGGATATCCTCAAGGGCTCCAATAAAAGCTCACTCATAATCGGAAGAGGAATAATACTATGAAAACACCAAGAATACCTGGCAAAAAGATGCCATTCGGCTACTATGTTCATAAAGATTATGTGCAGGTTATAGAAAACCTGTATGAAATCGATGTTTCCCGGTATGCAAAGTCACTGCCTAAAGATTTTCAATACACTATTGTCAAATTTAATCCGGCTACTTGCGATGTGTCTTTTATCTTCTCTCCAGATTGGGATACTTCGGCACACGAATCTATAGTAGGGGATGGATACCTTGTTCGAGAAGATGGGACTACAAGACTCAATAGGCAACACAAAGACCCCTGGATATACCATCATAAATGGATGTTTGTTGCCGACGACTATGCCGGGTTCGATGTTAAGAGAAGTAAGCAACGGTCAAAACATTGGACATCTTTACCAAACATCAATAAATCCAAAATAGGCAAACTTTCCTACTGGAAAGCTAAAATACTGCCTTTATTGAAGGAAGAGTATCCCTCAAATCAATAACACAATCTTTATCCCATTTGACACCTTCCATGAAGTCCATCGATACAAAAGATGCGCTCTTATACTGGTGCATCTTTTGTATATCCTGTTCCCTTACTTCTCTGCATAGATTTAGTTGAAACAACATTTTTATAGCTTGATTCATATACTGAGGTCTTTTCTTCATATCATAAGCTACGATATAATTCATATCCATAAAATCTTTAGGCAAATTCTCTGAAATATACTTGTATATCGGCCTAGAATGATTCGGGCAAAACACACAGCCAGTCCGGTTCATGTAACGATATAATGATGTTATTTTTTCGTCTTTAGATATTATGAATTCTATGGTCTCGTCGTCTGTCCAGTCTTTTATAGGACACCAAACCATCATACTGTCAACATAATAAAAAGATGGATAATCATTTCTCCGCTTGCTTTCCCCCCCCCTGATCCCAATTACATTTATTAGATTATCCCCATATTCCTTTTTTAGATATTGTGTCTGGAAGAAAGCTATGTGCCTTTGTTTTTGTATCTGACACCACAGATTACCATAAAAGGGATACCCTTTCTTTTTGGCAGTATCCATAAGCGATTCTCTTGTCTTGAATCCATACAGTATGATTTTTAATTTATATTTATTGACACAATACTTAACATATGCAAGCTCATCAGGGAAGCACCACCCATTGTCATAATGAACCAACATTATCTTTTCTTTTGGCAAATTATCTAAACACCACAATAACGTGGCCGTGCTATCTTTGCCACCGGAGAACCCAACGACATAATGATCATAGCTATTTACGTCAACATCTTTTCTTTCATTCTTTTTAGCAGTTGAAATATAGTCTACATCCTCTTTAGTTTCTCTAGTCTCACACTTATCACAATCAATACACTCTGGCTCAGGGATACCCTTTATGCCCCAATCAGAAAGAGGGAGGTCGTCCCAAGTATTCGCCAATAAATCATAATCCCACTCACCCCATGCACCATTATCCTTAACAATAAATTCTTTCTTCTGCTCAGGCGTTAAGCCCACGACAATCTTTGCCGTACATTCCTTTTCTCCGATCTTGCGCAATGCTACAGTTCGCATGTTGCCGCCGAGGACAGTCATGGTTTCATCAACTACAACTTCACGAAGCTCTAACATTTCTGGAAATTCTTTTAGAGACTGAACAAGACGAGCCAAATCCTTCTTGGATATCTGGCGAGGGTTGTCAGAATTTAGCTTAATCTCAGACAATTTTACTGTTTTTACTGTTATTTCAGCCATACCATATCTCCCCTACCATTTAAATCCACATTGAGGACATTCATTCTTTTTGTCTGCCATTGTTTTCTCACCACTTTCTTTATTCTCACCTGGAATGGGAGGGTTAAGCCAATCTTCCGGCAGCTTAATTCCCCAGTCGAGCAAAGGCAAATCACCCCACTGACTAGCCAATAAATCAAAATCAAATTCACCGTTACTTATATTGTCCCGAATTATAATCTCTCGTTCCTTTGCTTTCGTTAATCCTTTTATAAGATATGTCGGAACCTCTGCCAGCTCAACAACCTTAGCCGCTTCATACCTTTGATTCCCTGCAATAATTACCAATTTACCCGTACGATCTGACAATATCAGTGGTCTCGCCTCAAAATATTCAGGATTATCACGGATTGAATCACATAAAGTCTGAAATTCTTTATCCTTGATGAACCGTGGATTATTTTCTAATTTATTGAGGTCTGATAGCTTTCGATATTCCATTATTACCTCTTTTGCTTTTTTAGTAAACCGTCAAAATTCTAACATTGCCAAAAAATGTCACAATCAAATACAGGATTTATTCTGTGCGTGAG
>Ga0222679_1000319_pt1 | contig 18715 bp, 27 predicted proteins | sample AntAcemetagen939_FD_179843 | JGI IMG/M metagenome (GOLD analysis project Ga0222679, IMG submission 179843) | Saline water microbial communities from Ace Lake, Antarctica - #939 | ecosystem: Environmental > Aquatic > Non-marine Saline and Alkaline > Saline | place: Antarctica: Ace Lake...
TAACTTACACCTATTAGGAGAGTATATATATTTGTTACCTACTCTAACCACGAAGTTAAGTTCTATCTTCTCTTTGTCCCTGATGTACCATCTGTCCTCTGGGTGGCACTCTTCTACTGTAGGTACATAGCAATTAGCATCTAACATAAATGGTTCTATTAAACTTAATACCTTATCTCTATCTTCCCAATGAACTGTAATGTCCATATCGGTGTCGTATACAATGAAGTCTTTTTCTCTGATAGCCCCTAGAAGTAATCCCCAGTTGAACCAATATTTAATCTCGTACTCTTCAAGTAAGCCAATAAGCAAGAACAACAAGCTCTCTGCGTTCTCTGGATTAACATCTTCTCCGTGCCTTATATTGCGTTCCCAAGGTACTCGTTCACTTTCAAGCATATCTCTTCTAGCTCCTCATTTGAAAGGTTTAATGATGATGGCAACCATAACCCTCTATCTGCCATCTTAGCTGCTACTGGGAAACTCTCATAGTCTCTATAAAATCTTTGATACGGTATTACTGGATACATCTTGCGTGTCTTTATTCCACACCCCAATAGGTACTTATGCAACTCATTACGATTGTCAACGTATATATCAACCATCCAAGGAGTGCCGTGATGCTCAAGCATTTTATTACCAAGATTCGCTTTATAGTTCCCATAAATGTGTTTTTTAACATCAATCCTATCTTTAAGGTGTTTTAACTGCTCTAAGCCTATAACTGCTTGTAGGTCAGTAAACTTAGCATTGATACCAAAGAAGTGATGGTTATCTTCACCACCCTTGTCTCTGCCGAAGTCTCTTAACCTTCTAACTGATTTCCCAATATAATCACAATTGGTTACTATCAGCCCTCCCTGACCTGTGGATATAATCTTATGAGGTGATAAACTATACACACCTATATCACCTATAGTGCCAAGACTATCACTACCAAGCGACTGACAGGCATCCTCTATGAGAGGTATCTCACGGTAAGCACAATAGTCTTTAGCATCTTTTATATTACCTGCCCTACCATTAGCAGACACAAACAAAACAGCATCCACATCTTTAATCTTGAGTATATTCATACAACCTGTTGCATCAACATCTATAAATACAGGTTCTGCACCTAGGAAGCTAATAGCATACGCTGGAGCTATCATAGTCATAGCTGGGCAAGCTACCTTGTCGCCCCTGCCTACTCCTGCTGCCATTAGGGCTATAATCAATCCTATAGTACCATTAGGTACTGCTATACAATGCTTTGCTCCAGTAAAATCACATATCTCTTGTTCGAATTGCTTGGTCTTCTCAAACTGCGTAAGCCAAGAACCACTCTTTATAAGTTCGTAAATAGCTAATGCTTCTTCTTCTCCAAAGATAGGTTCTATCTGCTCTATCATAAGTATGCTTTATCCTCTTTTACACTTACAAATTGTCCGTGCTTGATTTCATAAAAGATAGTGTCATCAGACATAACCCTGTAACCGTGAAAACCGTGAAGAAAGATACCAATGCTACCACCGTACATAAGAAAATTACCAAGATTTCTTTTATCATAATCATATATTGTAGCCTCTAAGCAACCGCTTACTACTACCATTGCCTCTTGGGTTTTTGGTATTTCTCTCGGTCTAGGAATGTGGATATGGGGTTCAAATTCTTTATCCATATTGTAACCCATTTTGGCAACCTGCAAGTAGTCATCGTCTTGTGTGTACCAGACTGTTTCTTGATTAGGCTTGCCAATGTGGTCATATAGTGCATACACCTTTCCGTTGGAGCTTATCTTTTTCACGTTTCAGTTCCTCCTCTATCATTTCCTTTACGAGGGAATTAAAGTTATACTCTGGTTTCCACCCAAGCTCTTTTCTTATCTTACTTGAGTCGCCTAATAGGGCAGGTACTTCATTAGGTCTTAATAGTCTTGTATCATATACAACGTGCTGACTAACATCTATATGTAAATAATTGAATACTTTTTCAAGGAACTCTTCTACTGTGTGATATTCACCCGTGGAAACTACCCAATCATTGGCTGTTTTAGCCTGCATAATTAGCCACATAGCCCGAACATAGTCTTTTGCGTGACCCCAATCTCTTAGGGCTTTTAAATTACCAAGATGTAGTTTGTCCTGTAAGCCTAGTCTAATCTTAACTGCTGCGTTCACTATCTTCTTAGTAACAAAGTTATGTCCTCTGCGTGGTGACTCGTGGTTAAACAAAATACCGTTACAAGCGAACATACCATAACCCTGTCTGTAAGTTCTTACCATATGATAAGCGTATAACTTTGCACAACCGTAAGGGCTAACTGGGTTAAACTTTGTTTCCTCGTTCTGTGGTGGTTTTGTAGTGCCATACATCTCAGAACTAGAGGCTTGATAAAACTTACATCCTATCTTCTTAACTGCTTCTAAAAGTCTTGTAACACCTACTGCATTAACTAAGCCTGTATAAATAGGTATTTCAAATGAAGTCCTAACCTGGCTCATAGCTGCTAAGTTATAGACCTCATCTGGCTTTATATCATATATAAGACTACTTAAACCTTCTTCTAAATCGCCATAGTGCAACTTACCACTAGCCTCTGGTGGGAATATGTGGTCTATACGTTCTGTGTTTATAGTAGAAGACCTACGGACAACTCCGTGAACTTCATAGCCTTTACCAAGTAGTAACTCTGCTAAGTAACTACCATCTTGCCCGTTCACTCCAGTAATTAATGCTTTCATTAATAGGCTTTCTGGGGCTTATCACCACCGAGTTTTAGCTTCTTTAGTTTCTCTATTGTTCCATCTAAATCTGACATAGCTATATTAAACTTCTCTACTCGTTCCTTATTCAATGGGAAGTGGCTATTCTCTGGATGCCAATCGTGATACATATGTGTAACTTCATAATCTAATCCAAATATACAATGCAATCTATTATTGGCTCTCTGCCATAAATCATTATCTTCTGCACCATAACCAAAGTAAGTCTCATTCATACCACCTATAGACCAGAAAAAATCTTTGTTAACATACCATACACCACCAGCAGCCTTTAAGTAAGTCTGGTCGTGGATTCTCTCTTCGGGGTTGTCCTTACCTATGTTACAATGCAACTTAGAGTAACCCATAAAGAACTTATTATGTTTCTTTGAGAAAGCTGAAATCTTCTGGAAGTAATCATTGCCAAAGAGCATATCTGCGTCTACTACAAGTAGATTATCATATTTAGAGTTTCTAACACCTACATTGATAGCCCAACTCTTATTAAATCTATTATCTTTATCGTAACTAATACGTATGTGTTTGCAATTAAAATCTTTACTAGAAGTATTAAATACCTGCTCAACTATTATAAGCTCGTAGTCCTTATAAGTCTGCGTCTTAATGTTCTTGAGCAGAGTAGCTAAGTTGTTTTCCCTTAACTCGCCACCCTTTGTATATGGTATGATTACGCTTAACATAATGTCTGTATTTTGTCGTAAACCTTAGCCCATAACTGAAGCTTATTAAGTATCAAGTATCTTGCTTCCTCTATGGCTTTATAATCTATCTTTGTATTGAGTATTCTATTTACTAACTCTTGTGGTGTAGTAGGCTCTATATAGGCAAATGATTCTTTGGGTAGATACGCCTCAACATTAGTGCCACCTTTGTAGAACGGCATACAATACATTAAGATTGAATCTGCTACTCTCTCTGAAAAATAATTCTTACAATAGGCATCAAACTCTAATGTATATTTGTAGTCAGCTATTATCTCTTTACCACCCCAATGACCTTCGCCATCTATTAATGGGTTAGTCTGCCTACCATACATATCAACCCCAACTACACCTTCCATATAAGTTAGCCTGTCTATCTGGTAATCAACACAACTTGTACTTGTCATAATACAGGCTATGTCACGAGTCTTATTAGGTATCGCAAATTGCGATAGCTCGTCATAGTCGTACTTCAACCACCACTCTAAGAAACCTGAGTCTGTGCGGTAATCTATTCTAGCTAAACAATCTACTGGGTCATGGTGACCTGGGTAGCCTACTGGATGTGCTGATATGTAAATAGCCTTCTTGGGGTCAAACTGATGCTTAGTGGTATAATCTATAATGATATGATAGTCAGCGTCATTAGCATCAACAACTGCTTCCATATCTTTCCACTTGCCACTACGACCTGGAGTCATTTTTCGATATACATCTAGTGTTTTATCGTGACCCCAGCTGTCGTACATAAAGCATACTTTAACCAATTATAGCCCCTAAGTTAGTAGGCACATCTTCAAAGAGTATATCTTTAGTCCACTCTTTAGCTACTGTTTCCCAAGAGTTATCTTTAATGTAATCTGTAGGGGTTACAAATGTAACCTGTCCTGATAACGCTTTTATTAGTGTTTCTTTAAACTTGTCATCTGTTACACATATGGGATTGCGTTCTTTCATTACATAAGCATCATTGGTAACGGGAATACACCCTGCTGCGATAGCTTTGGTCAAAGCAATACAGTTTATCTCACCTGCATACTCACACGGGTAAGCCCATATGCCAGCTTTGGCGTACTCCTGAACTAACTCTTTGTGTCCTACTCTACCGTGTTCAGTAACTCCAGGTTGTTCCATTTTGGAACATACTTGTGCCTTCCAGCCCTTGTCCTGCACGTCACCAGAAGCAACAGCCCTGTCATAAGCGTTCCAACCATAGTAGATATGTAACTCGGCATCAGGTACTGCCTTTCTGATATCTTCCCACATATCAAGTATAGTCTCTAATCCACGGTTGTAACTTGAAGCATATATCAACCTGTGAGGATTACGCACAGATTCAACTCCTACAAAGTCATCAGGGTTTATTCCATTAGTAGAAACATATATCTTTTCATCTGGTATATTATCAGGTAACAAACTCTTATGGTATTGAGAAAGAACAACTATCTTATCAAATGTATTAATTGACTTGTCGTCAAATGGTATATTAAGAGGTAAGTCGTGTATCCAGAGTATCTTCTTACGAGCCTCTATGCCATAGATGAATATATTAGAACGCCAAGCTATCAGTATATTGTGTGCGTCTTTTGGGTTAAACAATACGATGTTCTTGTACTGTACGCCCTCATACTCGCCCTCATCGTCACCACAGTCACAGTATACGGTAATATTAAAGCCTAACTTAGTAAGTTGCTTAGATAACTGTATTACAGCCTCTTCAGAGCCACCTATGCCTGTGTCTACAGACTTAGGAGACCATTGTTCCCAAGTAGTGCCACAGAATATCTCTATTGAATTATTATCCCAAGTCTTTACAGGCAAGAATGAATTGCGTGCCTTAGCTATGGCATCGTGCTGGTATAGGTCTCTCGGGACACTCTTAACCAGCTCCACGACACCATCAGGGTTCTTGTCACGAGTATAAGATAATAACCAACTAAAGTGATTAACATACTTATTGTGGTAATAAGCAGTTTCGTAGTTCTTTTCCTCTGTTTTCACATAAGGTAGGTTAGGTACATACTCCTTAACTTTTTGAAATAACTGCCAAGCTTTGTCAAACTCCCCTATCATATAGTAACAACAAGCCATAGACATCGTAGGACGCCAAGTGTAATTAGATGGGTCTATTAAGATGTTAGTCTTAGGCTTTGGCTTACTAAAGCCCATAGTTCCCCACTCAATAGATTTCTCCCACTTCTCTTGCTGAAAGTATGTATCGTGTATCTCAAAATATGCGTCAGGGTAATCAGGTACTTCCTGTAATGCCTCAAACGCACACGCTAAACTCTGACTGTACTCGCCCATAGCACGGTACATATGGGACATCTGACACCAACTTAAATATCTATCTTCTTTCCACCCTGAACCTTTGATGTGTTGTTCAAGAAAGAATATAGCTTTCTTAAAATCTCCTACACCCATAAATGACCTACCTAAGTAGGCTATGGTGCGTAAGTCTGTCTTCTCACCGTCACGTTTGTATTCAGCTATAAGGTATTTAGCGTTTCTCTGTACACTCTTTAGTGCGTGGTCTTTTTCAACATTGTGTATAATATGTAGAGTGTCATCTTGAACTATTGCAAAATTAAAGTTACGCTTAGGTAGTACGTTCTCGTGTATATGCTTATTCCAATATAGGAAAGGTACGTTTTGTATAATCGTTTCCCTATAATGGGCTGCGTTGGTACTTCCCCACTCGTCCTTAGCATAATCATAGTAAGTAGATACGACAGATATGTTCTCTTTTAAAGCCCTCTTTACCAGAGCGTCTATGTTCTCTGGGTTAGCTATAGTGTCATCTGTATCCATTCTAAAGTAATATTCTGTTAGACATTTACTAACTAAAAAGTTTCTTTTTCTATCAAAGAATATACCACCAAAGTCTTTTTCTTCCTGTGATTGCTCATATTGAAAAACTCTGACTTTATCACTTTCCAACTTTTTAAACTCTTCAAATTTTTCATCTACCGCTAAATGTATCTCTTTAAAGTACAAAGCGTATAGATTAACAATAGTGTTAACTTTCTGTACTTCATCTTTGCATATCATATGCAAGGTTATGTCTGTCATATTTTCTCCGTAGGTTCTATAATTATTTGCAAATGCCTTGATTCCGACTTAAATATTTTTAATGGCAAAGCACCTGTTATTAAACGGGTAGGTTTTTTAGTATCACCTATTATTAAATCAAGTTCCTTTTTCCATTCATTCGGTAAAATAATTTCTTTAACAATATAACCGTCTTGATAATATTTATCAATTAAAATATTTATCAGTTTGTCTATTTTCATATCTTCTCCGCAATTTTAAATGCAGGAAATCTTTTCATAAACTCCCGCATTTCTTTTTGTGTACTAAAGAGTTTTTCTTGATACATCTTCTGAAAATAGCTATTAAGGTCTTGATGTAACTTAGGTGGTAACGATAACCCTTGACGCATAGTCTTAGTCTTGTTAGAACCATACTCATTTAATAGGTTCTTCTTCATCTCTTTGTTCTGCTTTATAAGGGCGTATGTGTGGTCTTTGTTACTACCTATCTGAGGGTTCTCACAGCATTGGTATATGCTTTTATGACAACTCTCACATCTTAATATAATCTGTTCTTCCTTTTCCTCATCTGCTACTATTGTCTGCTTCTTTAATACTGGTCGTGGAGTATCACAACAATAAGTAAAGTCTTGTCCACAGTTGTTACAATAAAGAGTAAGGTCTTTTAACCACACATTTATGAAAGCCTCAGTTGCTGTCCATTTGTCGCTAGTCTCTACTATAGCCATTATACTCCTCTGGTGGTGGGGTAGGCTTTCGCCCACCCCTTACACCGATACATATTTCTAGTTTAGAGATGCTGGTCTGCCCATACACCAGCGTTATAGTGGTGGTTCTCTAAACAGAGTTCACCAACTACATTACCGCCAGTAGCATCACCAACTCTTGCGATGTCCTGTAAGAATGGCTTGCGTAGATAAGCAACTTTAAACATATCTTCGTTGATAGCAACTATACCATAGTTAGTATCTGTTCCAGTTATAGTTACATATCTATGAGCAAATAGCTTAACTACAGAAGCTGCATCTGCCTCATATATATCAATAGCATTGATAAGTCTGCGGTCACTCTTCTCCATATTCAGAGTAGAATTAGCCGTAAATGCACTTATCTTGCGTTTCATATACATAGGACAATATACCGCATTAACCTGTGTTGAAGTATTATCCCAAACCAACTGGAAGTAATCATTCAGCATAGTTTCTGTCATTGATATACCAGACTGTGCAGTAATCAGAGAAAGAGAAGCCTTAACGCCTCTTGTCTGCCTTGCTTCATCTGTTTGACCAGAAGCCAAAGAACCACGCATAAGTGCATACTCAGCGTCATTCTTCCACATCTTCATTGCTTTTACCTGCTCATAACGATACCTATCTTCAAAGCCAGCATTGTCTGTTGACCTTTCAGTATCAGAAATCTGATAACCCTGCTTCAGGATTTGGGTATAGTTATTTAGCCTTGTTGGGTCGGTAGTTGCGTGGTAAGTTACAGCAGCACCTTCCAACTGGGCGTTATGTTTTACAGCCGTAAGAGTATCTATGAGCCATTCGTGGCGAATTGATTTCGCTGAGGATGTCCCAAGACCACTTACTAACTGAGTCTCTGTCGTTGACAGGTTAGTTATAATAGAGAGTAAGTCTTCTCTAAGAGCTTCATCTTGATACGTATATGCTGTTGTTCCAGCCATTTCGTGTTACTCCTTCTGTTTCGATTTAAGTAGTGCTGACAATGCTGCCTTAGCATCATCTATACTACCACTCTGTGCTAATTTATCTAACGCTTTTCTGTGAGCTGGAATAGACTGTGGCGATGACTTGCCACTTCCCTCAGTCATAGTCTGCCTCTGAAGGCTTCCTACTTGCTCTTTAAGCTGTTGTTGTTTTTGCATAGTCTGTCCTTGAGTATTAGACATATAATCTGCATACGCTAGTTTAGAGGCGATAAACAATCTATCAGGTCTCTGCTGTAATCCTGGGTCTCCCAGGTAATTTGTCATCATCTGACCTATAGGATTCTGCATATTAGGAACAGGCTCACCGTTCTTATCTACGACAAACTGCCCATTTACGCCTTTAAGAAATGCGTCAGGGTATTGTTTGACTGTATAAGCATTCGCCTGCTGTCGCTTCATTTGATTATCTTGATTTGTTTTAAAGCTAGCAAGTTCTGTTTTAACGACATCTGCCTGTTCTTTTCTATCCAGTTCCCTTAATTGTGTCTTTGCCCAACTAGCATAGTTTGGGTTTGAATCTACATACTCTTTTTCAAAAACTTCCAACTGCTCACGAGAGTATTGAGGTTTGTCATCCTTCTTAGAGATAGCTTCTTCTAACATAGAAGGGAGTTTCTCTGCTAAGTCCTCACTCTTGCGTCTATATTCCATTGCTCGGTTCTTCCAGGGAACACCAAACTCATCAACATCCTGATTACTGTCAGGTACAGGAGTTGGTTCTGGTTGAACTTCTGCCTGTGGGTCGGGTGCAGGCTCTGTTACGACCTCTTCTGTTACTACTTCTTCTGTCGGGGCGGTTGGCTCCTCAACTGGCTTTACAACCTCATTTTCTTCTGGCATATTAGCCCTCTCTTTTTACGCCCGTAGGCGAGGTTACTTCACTTTTGTGTTATACTTCTTGTTATCCCACTCAAACTCTTTTAAACCTTGCTTTCTAGCAGTAGCAAAGGCTGTATCGAAATCTACATCATTCTCTCTTGCAGGTGAATTGTCTTTCTTGCGTTTTGTCTGCTCATAGGTGTATGTTCTATAATCACCGCTATCATCTGCTCTATTAACTACATCAAAGTTAAACTCTTTCTTACCATCATCACCAGCATTTCTAATACGCATCTCTTCTTTTTCCTTGAAGTAGAACATAGCCTTATGCCTATCAATAGAACCCTTCATAAGTCCAGAGGCTACTGCCATAGCCTGCTTATATGCTTTCTGTGAAGTCTCATCTGGGAAGTTACCACTAACGCCTTGCTGATATAGGTCTGTGTTGTCCTGTGCTGCATAATAAGCATTCTGGTGATTGATAACTTCTTGCATATTACCACCAAACTCTTCTATGCGACCAGAATCAAGTCTATTAAGGACTGTAGAGCCTATCATAGCCATTATCTCAGGGCTTGTAGAGGCTCCCTCACCATATATTAAATCTGTTAACTGTTTTAAGTCTTGGTCATTTGGCATTTTTAGTTTCCTTGTATTGTTTTAATAGACCCATAGCCTGTTTAACTGTTAGTTCAGATTCGTCTTTCTTAGCTCTTTTACTTATCCACTTCTCGTTCTTATCTGGATAAGTTCTATGTAACTCCTCGTGAACTATAGTATTCATTAATCCACCTAATCTAGGATTAACTCGTATTCGCATCTTGTCAAAGTCTATATCTCCGTAATCGTGCATACGTCTGTCAACCTTACGGGTGTATTTACGCTTAGGCTTCTGCTTTTTCTTCATTCAGAATCGTAGTCCTTTGTCATTTCTTTATCTTGATTTCTTAACTTACTAAAATCAGCCTCTACGGAAGCAAGTTCTTCTGCGTACTTGTTCTTCAAACTTAATACGTGCATATTAGCCATCTTTAGTATTCGTGCTTCCATCAACTTCTTTTCTTCGTAGATGTTCTGCCAATTATCATCCAACAACTGCATAGAACTCTTTATGTCATTAAACACAACTCTCCATACTGGAGAACGTTCTAAGTCATTAACGATAGTCCTACAATCTTCCATTCTGTTTATTAAATCCTGTTCGTAATCGTCAATCGGAACATCAACCTTATCAGCAACACTTTCTCGTTGCACTTTTAAGCGTTTCTTTACACTTTTTGATATAACTTCTTCAGGTACTCTTACACGTTTCTTACGCTTTTTTAGGTCTTTCGACATTTGCAGCCTCCTGGGCTTGGCTCTCGGATGCCATCTCAAAGACCTTCTTTAAATTATCCATCTTTGAAGATTGCAACTCGGATTGTTTGTCTGTGACTTTCATTTCGTTCTGTATGCTTCTACCTTGCTTGTCTGCCTCTATCCCACGCTTCTTTAATACCTGTGCCATCTCTTGGTCGGTTAAATCTTCACTCTTGACCTTGATATCATCAGGTGGTGGCTGTTGCTGTTGTTGTTGCATCTGTTGCATCATAGACTCTGGTGTTTCGTGCATCTTCTCGTGGTCAGGTACATCTAGTGTCTTTAAGATGTAATCTACTATTGCTGCCATATGTTGAGGCTTCACAACACCACTCTGAAGTAAGGCTTGATTCTGTGTAAGCATATAAGCCTGCTGTGCCTTCTGCATTCTATTCTGTGGGTTAGTGTTCTGGTCGTTACCTCTAACCTTAATCGTATACTTGCCCTGTATCTCTTCTTTAGTTAGCTTTATAGGCTCATATCCGTCCTGACCGAAGTAAGCGAACTCATACTCATCAGAACCATACTGACACCATAGTTCCCATATCCAAGTAAATAGTTCCTGAAAGCCAGATATAAACAAACTAGCATCTAAGGAAAAGACCTGTTGCATATTCTGGTTTTGCATCTCAACTTCACCTAATGTTCTAGGCTGACGCTTGTTAATCATACTCTGTAGAGAGAAATCAACCTGACCGATAAGTTCCTCAACCTTTGTCTCCAATAACATCTGTTCTCTTTCGTATGAGAACTCTACATTAGGGTTGTTATTGTTTAGAGGCTTAATTATATCGTCTAACGGTTGCATACCCTGTACAGGTAATGATTGACCGAATATGAACTGCATTGCGTTCTTATTAACCATACCTGCCCTATGAGTGAACATTGGTGTGTTTCTCATAGTCTGCTGGTCTAACTTCTGACAATGCTGCATATCTATTTCTTTAACTATATCTTCTATTAACTCTGGTATCCCCCTATGTGAGAACCACCTATCGTCTGTTAGTTCATAGAATAGTTTTACGAAGGGGTATTTCCCACTATAGAAGGGAAGTGATATCTTCCTTAATAGTTTATCAAACTCTGGTGCTACTGTAATGACGCATTTAGTTAAATCGCCATTGCCTTTAAGGTCAAACCAACCATATGCTTCCCATATCTTAATCTTATGGGACTTGTTCAACCTATCAATTCCTTCTCTAAGGTCTTTCTCTGTATCAATCTCTTTTTCTGATATAGTGCTACCACCAGAAGAACTGCCTTTATACTTATCAGCAATTTCATCCATATCCAGTATCTCGTCTACATCCCAGCCATTGTTCTCACCACGCATCTTAACTGAATGATAGTCCAACTCAAACTCGTGTACTATGCACTCTGCTGACTGTGGATTATAACCTGCATCTGCTGATGGATAAGTCTTCTCTGGCTCACATAACGCTACGTCAGGGAAGTCATATAGGATATCTAATACATTTAACTTAATCTCTGTCTTACCTTTAAGAATCTGCTCTACTGCCTTCTCTACTTCTTTACGATTATGCTCTGCTACCTTCTTCTGCATATCTATATCAAACTTCTTAACTAATGCCTGTGCTATCATAGGTGGAGTAGTCTGCATAGAATAGAGCTGAATAGCTTCCTGCATAGATAAATCATCTATAGAGTATTCTTCTGTTCTTTTAACAATGTCTGTCTTCCAGTAAGGTTTGAATAAATAGAACCCTTTTTCCAATGAACGGTCTATACCTATAATACTTTTAGGCTTAATATCAATAACATCCATTATAAGATGGTCTAAGAACTTCTCTATCTTATAGGCTGTATCCCAATTCCCATTAGGAGTAGGCACACATTGGACTATAGGGCGTATACCAAAGATTACATTTACCAATGCAGCCTTTAGTTTACGTATTTTAGTCTCTATGGTAGGCATACGGATATTGGCACACCCTACGAATGGAAAGTTCTTCTTCTTTTTTATACGATATCTCATTTTGTACCATTTAACGTTCTTCTGTTCCCAGGTACTTGTGAGTGCTATTGAGTCGTCAACCTTCTGTTTAACGAGGCTGACTAAATCCTTTGGGGTTTTCTTTGCCATTATAATCCGTAATTCTCCTGTATGATAGGTGCCATCTCAAAGTTCTCACTTTGATGTATTTCCATAGCTGAAGCTGCGTAGGGCTGAATTATTTGCTCTGCATAAGCCATTGCATCAACTAAGTCATCATATTTTGAGCCACCTATGGTTAAAAGTTCATCTCTTGCTTCTATATGGTCGCCACCTATGTAATACTTACCTTGTTCAAATAAAGGTTGTAAAGCAGCTATAATCCTAGATTTCTTATTTCTGGCACTAACACTTGTAGATGCGTTAGTAAATACGTTCTTTAACTCTGTTATAGGAGGATATACCTTCCTATCTTGGCATTTATTTAAAAATGAAGCATAAAAACTTTTTTCTACTCCAGAATTAGGAATACCAAGACCAGTAAAAGTAGGCTTATGCTGTAGATACAAGTTAATAATTGCGTCCTGGAACTCTCCAAGTGGCATACGGGTTCTGATGTAGTGAGCAAGATACCTATTTGACGATGTATCACACATAACCAGTACCGCCACTTTGTAATCGGCTGTATTGTCGTCTGAGTAAGCAGGGTCGACTGCGATAACTGAGGAGTATTGTTCTGGAAGGGTTTTCCAGTATCGGATACTTTCTTCCTTAATGGGGGCTGATTCATCAAACAGGGGGTTATTTAGGTACTCAGCAGAGAACCGTGTTGACCCTATTTCCCGTTTTCTGACTTGTAACTTCTCGTGTGTCCATAATGCAGTCCATATCTCATTACCTTCTTCCTGGATACCATCTGTATAGGCTTGGAACTTACGTTTCTCCCAACCATTGTCCATTACGAGCAAATCACTTAATACGCTTAATGGGTGAATAACTGTTCCTACTATGACAAACTGCCCCTCAGGGAGTAAAGTATTCAAACAAGCCTTAAATAACCAATTCTTTAACTTACGACGTTGGTCTTCACTCTCTACTGAATCATCTGTTTCTATGTCATCGCATATAATACAGTCAGGTCTTGCACCTCTAACCTGTGAACCAGCTCCTTTAGCCCTTATAGAGACACCGTTACTTAATATGATGTGACTCTCAGACCACTTAGCACTCCTTAAATCACCAAAGAAGCCTATAATCTTAGGATTGCCCTCTATCTCACGCTTTATCTTACGAAGGAAGTCTACTGCGAAACCCTCAGATGCTGAAAATATGATGATATCCTTCTTCTTTCCAAATACTGCAAGCCATATAGGGTAGAATACTGTGCATACGGTACTTTTAGCAAAACCTCTAGGAGCGGCTAAGACTAACCGCCCAGAGAGGATGAGCTTGTAGATTTCCCGATGAAAGTCTGGGACGCTACAAGTTAGGAAGGAACTTAAAAACTCTTCTATGAAAGCCCCAAAGTCTGTCTCAAACAGATTCTTTAGTGCTATTATCTCTTTTTCCGTTAGTTGCACTCTTACTCCTATTCGAGCTTTTGCTCTTATATTCTGAGTAGTGTATACATTTGCTGCATTTGTGGGGATACCCTTTACAATTTAGATGTAATATACAATAAGGTATAGCATAGTTACTACGTGACTTAGAACTCATACTTATTAAAGACCTTATTTAAAGTTTCAAAATTGTGCGTAGCTTATATTATGAGATAGACTTCTTAAATAATATGTTAAAAGTTTCATTTTGGTACGTAGTTACCTGTGAGGCTTTATACCCATGCTAAGGGGGGGGTCTGGGGGTGGTCGACCCTCTATATAGGTTTATTTACCTTGCCTTTTACCGCACACATACCCTCATACCCAAGCTTAGGGTTACCACGTGGTAGCTTGTGCCAATAGCCGAGTGCAGTAAGCTCATCACGTAGCACTACATACAGGCCTGTATCACGTGTCATCTTGCGTATCTTAGCCCTTAATATGTCATTAAATGTCTTAGTATCCACGCAAATATACCTTAATACCGTGTTAGCCAGACGCCTAACGGTGTCTACTTAGCCTCTATATTGCTATCATTGAGCTTAGCTCTTAGTTTATCGCTGTCTTCATTAGATAGATTGAAGATAGCTGTGTTGACGTTGCCCTTGTCCTGGTACAGGCCTTGTATCTTAGCTAGGTTCTCTATGCCTCGTAGACTGTTGGAGTAGTCACCCTTAGCCTCACATACAGCACTAATACGCTCAAACTCAGCCTGTATACTCTCCTTACTATACCCTAGCAATGCTAAGTCTTGTCGTATCTTGTCCTCCATACTATATATATTACTCTTGCAAGTACTCTCTGCATACCCTGCTTTACGTCCTGCCTCTGCTAACGTTGAGCTTGTTGGTATGTTCTTTATCATTCTATTGTATTTGATACTCTTCTTTGTAGTCATAAGCCTTTAGGTATCCCGCCGAATATATCCTTTGTATAGTCTGTTTGTCAAGTGACCGACCTGCTACCTCTTCCTATATAAAGGACATTAATATGCTTAATTATAAGGGTTTACGATAAATAATCAGGTATCCCGCCGAATATACGCACCATATTTAAACGTTACGCCCCATAAATCGCTTGAGGATGCCCTGTAATCAACGATAATCAATCAAGGCATACAATAGTATACCCTGTTTTGAGCATACTTGACCGTAAAACTATTTTAAACTATTTACTTTGACCCCCTTGACTTCTACCTATTCATAGCGTATATTTATAGTAGAAAATAAAGTAAAATAAATAAAAGAAAATGCTTGACAAGAACCTTGAGAAATGAGATAATAAACACGCCTAAACAAAGGAGTAAAAATATGAAACGATGTAAGGAGTGCAAGGAAATAATAAGTTTATCATTGAGTGATTTATTGACGGATAATAAAACACCTAAGAGAATAAGCAAGGATAATAATTATTGTTTAGATTGTTTTAATAAACTACACGCAGTTAAACGATAGGAGGAGTTATGAGAGTAAAGGCTTATAGATTAGAGTACGAAGACAAAGACGGAAATTTTAGAGGTTGTGCACATTACAGTACATCGGAACTAGCAGAGAAGCAATTAAAAAGGCATAGTTATTTATTAGAATATAATAGCAATATAATACCATCTAACAAATAAGAGTATTTTTGTTAAAGATTTAAAAGTAGGTATGGAAGGCAAATATAGGCTTCCTTGTGGCCATAATAACGGAGTAATACCTGGTGTGTGGCCTTCTGACACTATGATTTGTGTTGATTGCAAGGCCAGAACACAGTTTGTCTATAAAATAGCACAAGATAAGGAGGTCAAAAAAATGAGCAGAAAAGCATATTGTAAGAATTGTCCTGATACGGAGTTAATAACAGACGAAGAGCAAGAATTAGGATATTGTGTAGATTGTATTGATGGAGGGGATTTTGAAACACCTGAACCATATGACGAACTACGTCATCCTGATGATAATGGAAAGGAGGAGTTATGAGTTATACAAAAGGGAAGTGGGTAGTAATAGATATACCAGATACTACGATTGGTGATGGTTGGGATATAGTAGATGAGAATAACAATACAATCTTTACAAATAATAAAGCCAACGCCAAAAGGATAGTCCATTGTGTTAATAATTATGATGGGTTGGTTGAGGCGTGTAAGAAAAACATAGCAAGACTAAAGAAACTTATTGAGCCAAATATGCTAGAGCGAACAATAATAGAAGATTTAGAACAAGCCATAAAAAAAGCAATAGAATAACCTTGACAAACTTCTGCTTTATGCTATAATAAAAGGCAGAAGGGAGATAACTATGAAGATATGTGGAAGTTGCAGGAAGAAAAAGAAAGAAACAGAATTTTATAAGCACAAAAGAGATGGGCTACAATCTATTTGTAAAGATTGTAAACGAGAACAAATGAAGGAGTATAATAAAACTCCTAAGAGGAGGGAATATAACAATAAAGTAGCTGAAAAATTAACTAAGGAAGGATATTTTAAAGAATATTTTAGCAGACCAGAAGTAAAAAAACGCAGAACAGAGCAACAGAAAAAGTATTATAATGACTTAAAGCAACGATATAAACATCTTGCAAGATGGGTATTAAATAAAAGAATTAAAAGTGGCAAAGTAATTAAAGAACCTTGCGAGGTATGTGGGGCAAAAAAAGTTGAAGGACACCATAAAGACTACTCAAAGCCATTAGATGTAATATGGTTATGTAAAAAACACCATCAAAAATTGCACTTAAAAGCAAAGGCAGAGGAGGAGTTATGAAAATCAGAAGTATATTACAAGATAATACTTTAGATACGATTAAATCGTGCATTAGGGTAGTAAATCTTTGTGAAACATTACCTGAAGCAATTAAAATGCTTAAAAGTTACTACGAGAAGCTAAAAAAGATATACGAAGATGAAAGTTAAATACCTACTAATACAATTAAACAAGCAAGTAAAGAGTATTAAAGAGTGGAGGAAGAAGTCCTATCATAGACCTAATCATTTTAACCGATAAGGTATTCCGCGAAATATACGAGAGGAGAGATTATGGAACGCAGAAAATACAGAGATAACACAGAGGAGTTTATGCTGTGTAAAGATTTAATGTGTCAGGGGCTTAAACAAGCCTTTGATGATGTGAAGGCATTACCAATATATGAAAAGGAACTCAAGGAACTTAAAAGAGAGGACTTTCTAAGTCAGGCAAGGTTCTGCTCTCGTAAGTGTAAAATAGACGAAGAAATTGCGGCAGGGAAAAGTGCTGTTGACTTCTTTGAAAACCAAAAGAAAGGAGAAACAAGACTGGAGTATTATATTTGGTCTAACCATTTAGACCTTGAACCAAATTATATAAGAAGAAAATACTACCAACTAAAAAAGGAGGTGCTAGAGTGCGAGAGATAAAGTTTAGAGCTTGGAGTAAAAAAGAAAAACAATTTGTAGATAATTTTATAATAGACAGACTAGGAAATGAATATCAAGTTAATAAAAGTGAATTTTGGGGTGATGATAGAGATGTTCAGCTTATGCAATACACAGGGCTAAAAGATAAAAACGGAGTAGAGATATATGAGGGGGATATAGTTAAATATGATATGGACGATGATAATACTGAATTGGAAGATACTGTAGAATATAATGGTGGTGCTTTTTATCCAATTTGCACACAACCATCAGAAACATTTGAAGTAATCGGAAACATATACGAGAACCCTGAACTAATGGAAGGAGAAACAAAATGAAACTATATGTCAGAATTAAATATGTAGAAGAAGGCGAATTAAAAGACCATAACAGAAATGACTTTGGAAGCTACTGGGAGGCAGTTAATTTCTTAGAGAAGTATGCAGTAGATGGGATAGTAGTTACAGAGGCACACATATTTTACCTGTAAACTGTTTGACAAACAAAATAAGAGTGGTATAATATAGACAAGTAAGGAGGTGAATAAAATGGATAGAAAAGATAATATGTTACAGAGAAAAGACTATGCAACTACATTAATAGACGCAGAGATTATCCGAAAGCAAGTATTCGTTAAAGAAGTTTTAGGCACTACTATTAAAGAGCTTCTTACCATAGCTATTAATAGCGAATATCCGAAAGCAGTTGAGATTAAAAAAGTAAAGGATAATTTAGATGACAAATCCCAAAAAGCATAAAAAGGTAAAAGCGCGCCAGTCTGTTTATAAAAGACAAAAAAGACTTGTCGCTACTGGTAGATGCCGATGTTGTGGTAAGTTAAGAGAACCAGAAAGAAAAAATAGAACTCGGTGTTTAACTTGTGCTAAAAAAGAGATAGAGTATGCTAAGAAATATAAAGTGTTAAATAGGGAAAAAATACTCAAACTGCAAAGAAACCACTATTGGAGGAATAAAGATAAGTCGCTTAAAACTGCTCGTACGTGGAGAGAAAATGCACGCCTAAAAGTATATGAAAAATATGGTGGTGCTATATGTTCGTGTTGTGGAGAAACAAGATTACCATTTTTAACATTAGACCATATCAATAATGATGGTTATAAACATAGAAAAAAGGGTGGTAATGGTGCAAGGATTGGTGGTGGCACTTATCTTTGGGCTATTAAGAATAATTACCCACCAACATTAAGAGTTCTTTGTTATAACTGCAATAGTGGTAGGCATAGAAATGGTGGTGTTTGCCCACACGAAGAAGAAAGGAAATTAAATGACAAATCCAAAGTTGCATAAAAGGGTTCAAGCTCACCAAAGATATTATACTAAAGACGAGGTTTTAGTGC
>Ga0222679_1000320_pt1 | contig 18674 bp, 35 predicted proteins | sample AntAcemetagen939_FD_179843 | JGI IMG/M metagenome (GOLD analysis project Ga0222679, IMG submission 179843) | Saline water microbial communities from Ace Lake, Antarctica - #939 | ecosystem: Environmental > Aquatic > Non-marine Saline and Alkaline > Saline | place: Antarctica: Ace Lake...
CCTGTAAATCAACCTTGCTATCAATCGTTGAAACTGCTCCACTCTGCGTTTGAATGTCAGTCTGATTTTTATCAGCAACCGAATCCACAACACTCAATGCCACACTCGTAGCCTGAAGGTCAACCTTGCTATCAATCGTTGAAACCGCACCACTCTGCACATCAATCTTTGAGTCAACTGTTGAAATCGCACCGCTATCATTCCCAATATTATCTACCTTACTCTCAGTCGTGCTCAATGCCGTACTTGTCGCCTGTAAATCAACCTTGCTATCAATCGTTGAAACTGCTCCACTCTGCACATCAATCTTTGAGTCAACTGTTGAAATCGCACCACTATCATTACCAATATTATCTACCTTACTCTCAGTCGTACTCAATGCCGTACTTGTCGCCTGTAAGTCAACTTTCGAATTCACAGTTGAAATTGCAGCACTATCATCGCTGATATTATCTATCTTCGACTCAACCTCCGAAATCGCACCACTGTCATTATCTTGCAAACTCATGGTTCCACTATTCCCGAATATAGCTATAATCTACATCTACATTATTATCCGCAACATTATCTGACTCCATCTCAATCCTCAAATTACTCATCACCGCCAATGTCCCACTTATCAAAGGCAATAAATCCGGACTATTATCTTTTATAAACTCAACATTATAAAATTCCGTTAATGCCGTATCTGTACTCCGTTTTTTCATGTACATTCGCAATGTTATTATCGCACCTGCCGTACATTGGTCTATGCTTACCGTCAAGATATGGAGAATTCGAGGACTAGCTGGACTCGAAGAAATTGTAAAGACATCAGCACCATTGCTTCCAGACGTGGCTCCACCTGCTGCCGTCAAATCCAATCCAGATGCCGTTCCATCAACGGGAGTCAACTGCGGATTCGCCCTGTTGCTCGTCCTGAAGTCCCAAACTATTCCTGCTGCCATAGTTATCTTACCCAAATTTGTATAGCGTATACGCTATATGAAATATTAAAAACGAGTAAAATATTTAATACTTTCGTAAATTGACTGGATTACTTCTTTGAATCCCTGCATTTGGGGCAATAATAATAATCTTGATAACCCAGTCTACGAGTACCGCCACACTTTCGGCACCTTCTTGTTCTTGGCCTCTTTTTCGTTGACTTTTTAGGCATAAACACCCTCCAAGCCGAACTACTTCTTTTTGCCCATAGCAGATTTGCAAGCAGCCCTGGTTACGAAATACATAATTAGCCAAGGAATAGTCATCGCAATTAATCCACCAACCAATGCAACACCCAGATATCCTCCAAGTGGACCGCCATAGGTTAGCTCTGGAATATTTCCGCCAGATTGTTCTGGTAATACGCCTGAACCATAACTAAGAGTCCGGCTTCCAGTATCGCCTTGGCCGAGTACTTCTCCCTCATACATTATTGTACCGTAGCTGAGAGTTCTGCTTCCAGTATCGCCTTGACCTTCTACCTTTCCATCGTAAACCGTTGATGAACCGTACTTCATTACTGACGGCACATAGCCAGGGTCATACATTGGGTTATAATCAACATCTTTCATATTTCTTCACCCCTTAATTTCATATATTTTATATCCTCAAGAAGTATTTAAAACTTTAGCAAATCTACTCTTTCTGCATTATCTTCTCATGGATATACATCTTGACCCACATATTCGAATGCCCATACTCCAAAATCTTCTCCCTCACATAATCATCTGGTAATTTTAATCCGTAATAAATACAATCATCTGGCAAACCCAATCCAGCCGTGAAATCTATGACCCTACCATTTTTCACATTCCACGCATGCTCAATTGGGAATCCAAGGTCTGGACATAGCACCCATCCCTCATAATAATCTATATCATCGGCCATTGCCAAAAATGCGGTATAAAAGCATTCTTTCTTCTTAGGTCTGAAATGTAGTTCCTTACGAAGTTTATTTTTCTCTTTAATCATCTCCGCATCGGTCTCCATGAATTCTGCGTTGTCCCTAATCCACTTGTAATATTCTCCCATTGTTTCAAAACTTGACAATCCGTCAATGTAACTCATCATTCCCTTTTTCAATTGTTTAACACTCAGATTTTTCCGCTTTTTCTCTGCTCCGTACCTTTTTACCGAAGAATTTTTTACAAGTCGAATACCAATTCGGAACTCACCCTTAACCGAACCAGCACGGGAAATTGGCGTACAATCCTCGGCTTTATCAATAAAATCATTCCCACGGCATACCCTTTCGATATCGCCCGGATTCCAAATATCTTGACACCATTGACGCACATTCCCAAGCATATCATATAAACCCCAATCATTCGGAATTTTCTGACCTACTTCATGAGCATATTCTTCACCGACATTCCACGCATTATTGTAATACCATGCATAGCGCCCAAGGGCAAATGAATTATTACTAAAATAATATTTTGTCGTACTTCCTGCCCTACACGCGTATTCCCACTCATCCTCCATCGGAAGTCGATATGAATCTTTTCCATATGTCGAATTTAATTTTTCTATAAATTCTTGAGCTTCATCCCAAGTCATGAAAACAGCAGGATAATCATCCCCTTCCTTCACATATTTAGAAAAAGTTTCCCCAATCCACGGTTCTGTACCCATTATCGTCTTCCATTGCTTCTGGGTAACCGTATACTTGCCCATCTGCCAATCCTTACCTGGGATATCAACAACATCATATGTGAATAACCTGTCCTTCATGTTCCCCATGATTTTTTTCATATTGAATGGACTAGCTCCATACAATTTTGGAGCAATATGTTTCGTGACCGTAGACATACTGTTAGACGGTATTATCAAAGGACTCGCATATTGAACCATACAAACCTACGCCTTTTTGCCCTTTAAAAGATAAATCAAAAGTAATATCGCACCGCCAAAAGCTATGCCACCGTAAAGTATAATATTTTTATTTAACCTCTTGATGTCGTCACACGCCCGACAATTGCTCGTACTGTACCTCGCTGGATTCAACGATTCAGATATTTTACGCATCTCCCGGGTCGCCATAATATTTTGTCGGATACTCTTGCCTGACATCCCCTCCATCAATTCTTTTGCCTGTCGCCGTATCTCCACAAAAGCATCTGTCTTCGCTGGATTCGTTAATGAACTATGGCTAATCGCCTCGTTACACTCCCCGATGATTAAATGTAAATGCTTGGTGCAGCACGAACCATGACCCAGCTTATTATTCCTCTCAGATAAATGCCTGAAATGGTCTTCCAACTGCAATAAATTCTGAAATATGTTGTCCTCGTTGAATTGTAAAAACTGCTCGGCACTCATTTTTTCACCTTCTTTTTCTTCTTTTCCTTCGCCTTTTCCTTCTGCAATTTTTCTTTTTCCTTGGCCTTATCCAATTTTTCCTTGTAATCATCAAAAACCTTTGGAGCTATATACGCCGACTTGCATACCGCTGGTGTATTCCCCAAATGACTCGATACCCTCTCCAAACAATCCTTCAATGGCTTCACAAATTTAGCCTCATCAGTACAATTCTTCATATAATTGGTCGCAAAATACGTCCTAAAATCCTTGGCCGTAACATCGAATTTATTCAAAAATCTATTTATACCGCCACTCGAAATACGATTGGCACCACTACCCCTGTAATATCTAAAAATAAAATCATTTCTATTATTAGCCATATTGTACATTTCTTTCAATACATTTACCAATGGATTATATTTTACCAATTTTTTCTGTGCCACACCCTTCTTCCCAATATAATTAATCTCAACATTACCACCCTTAATCGTAAGATGTTTCTTTCGCAATGTCGTCAAACCATAATTTCCAGTACTCTTCAAATGCTGTATATTACCGACCCTGAAAGAATGTTTGTCCAACAATCCGACAGCAGCCGAAAGAACCCTATCCCTCGTCAATCCCTTCTCTCGCAATCCCCTCCCATAATGCCTTCTAATCTTAGGTAAACTATTTTTTAAATTTTCATATTTCTTAATTTTCATATCCGGACCCGATGGCTTTGTTTTCGGTTTTGTAGACTTGGTTTTCGGTTTTGGACTTGAATACTTTGCCGATGCCTTCGACTTCGGTTTATCATATTTCGTTCCCTTCGGATGGATGCTAATCTGATGCCGCCATTTATACGCCTTATGCATATTACCCTTATATTTTACGAATACATCATTTCCCTTTCGATGTAATTTTGCATTTTTCAAACATTCAATCGGTTTCAAATCCCTATCCTGTACCGTTACCTTCGCCTTCGTCATTTTACTAAAATTTGGTCCCCACGGATGTTTCGCCTCATTATGGCACGATTCAATCACTTTCACTTCTTTTCCCGATAAATCTACTGGCGAAGAATATTCTACCTTCGAAATTTCTTCAACCTCTTCAACTATATCCTCAACTTTCTCCCTACCCACAAATTTGGCAATCACGAATCCTGCCAATGCTCCTATGCCAAAAAAAACTATTTTACGTTTATCCATCCTTCCTTCTTTGTCGTCATAGATATTTAAAAGTTACCCATTTTCATCAATTTATACATCTCACTGTATTCCATGCAAGCAACAATCGCTGATAAAAAACTTAAAACCAGACAATTATTTTCCTTCGAAATAAAAGGTTTTAAATAGTTACAACAGTTATTATTTTTTTTATGGTTTTGATAATGCAAGTATGTTGTAATAAGTTAACTGGACAAAAATATATTACGATTCCTCAAAAGTATAAGAATATTTTGTCAGGTGACTATGTTAAAATCATTAAAATAGAGGAAGATTGAAATGAAATATTTGATAGGGATAGATTTATCGTTCCGGGCTACAGGCATAATTATTTTAGAAATTAAGAGTAACAACATAGTATATATAGATACAATTAGAACAAAAAAAGAAAATAAAAAAAGAAAAATCCGTACTGCCGATGATGATATGGTTCAATCTATGGTAATGGCTAGAAGTATTATAGATATTTTGAAAAAATATCCTGGAGTTATTATTGTAGAACTTCCTCATGGCGGTGCACGAGGACACAGAGCGCATCGATGTATGGGTATAGCTACTGGTGTTATGGGAGCAATTGCTGAAATATTAAAATATCCAATCGAATTTTATTCCCAAAGTGAATGCAAGAAAGCTGTTACTGGGAATAAAAATGCGAGTAAAATAGAAGTAGAGAATATTATTCGAAAAAAATTCCATGCAGATTGGCCTCAAAAAAAGGTTATATCTGAACATATTTTCGATGCTGGTAGTGCACTCGTTGCGGGTATTGAGTATAGTCAACTATACCGTTTATTGGCGGTGGATAAGTGATGTCATTTTGTTGCGATTGTAGTAATGAAAAAAAGAGTAAACGCTCTAAAAGATGTTGGTCATGTTCTGCGAAAAAGAGGCAATTAAAAAAATATGGAAAAATTAAAAAAAAATATGATAAATGTTTTTCATGTAAAAACGACAAAAATTGCAACACATCAAAATACTGTTTGGAATGTTCATTGGAATTCCGGAATAAAAAGAAATGGACACCTGGCAGAATTGCGATATTTAAAATACTATACGGCAAAACTTCAATGTCAGTAAAAAAAATATCAGAACATCTCGGTATAAGTCAAGTAGCAGCATATAGCAAAGCGATGAATTTGAGAATAAAGCGAGAATGTCATTGGATAGAATTTCCGATTGAAGTTCAACCATTTTGCCTATGCGGATGTGGTCAAAGAGTTGGAATAAATAAACATAAGCATGAGCAAGGTTGGAATAAATATATCACTGGGCATAATAGTATTACGCATACTGACGAAATGAAAAAGAAAATGAGTGATTTGATGATGGGTGAAAAAAATCCAAATTGGAAAGGCGGAGTAAGCTACTTAAATAGAGGCTATCGTGGTCCAAATTGGGAAAAGCAAAGAATCAAAGCAGTTAACAGAGATAAATATATTTGCAGACTATGTCAAAAATTTGGTAAATCAGTTCATCATATTATAGATTTTATAAAATTTGATGATTATAAGGAAGCCAATGAATTAGACAATCTTATGACACTTTGTCGCAAATGTCATGGAAAGTTCAACAAAAAGAAATTCACCATAACTATGCCAGTCACCACAAATCCTATATCAATACCGAAAACAAACATCATTACACCCCAACATAATTTACATTAACAAATATTTCATCATTGCCATCTTTATGCTCACGAATTTTATCTAATTTATATGAATTACCAAATGCCTGAATACTTCCTGGAAACCTTTCAATCATCGTTCCATCGCACAATTCAAAACCACCGTCCAACTTGTATGCCGTAAATATGAATCCAGCACAAGATATACCAAGTCCAGCAGTAAGTTCATCTATCTGGATAGTAGGTATAACTCCAAGAGGAAGGTGTAACGCATTATCAACTCGCCTTACTTTCCCTTGCGTTTCGGCAGGTTTTTCGACAATTTTACCAGCCTTGGAAAAACTCTTCATTATCGCAACGGTTTTCCTTTTACAGGCACCGCACAAGATTTTTCCACCAGTACAATCCGAATGCATGGAACATAATCCCTCGTTATCAAGGAATTTCATGCTCTCTTTGAATACAATACAAAAAAAAGGATTTCCACCATTTTTACGATGTTCCGCAACCTTCAATGAAGTAGGCGTTGCCGAATTCATAATTACCCTGCATCGCTCTGAAATGCTCATTCCTAAGCCTCGGAAGATGTCAAATCCTTCTTGTACTTCCAAAACCATCCAATGCAAGGATTATACACATTAATGTCACTATCAATACTGCTATTATCCCAAATTTTCTTTTTAACCATCCACCGTATTCCCTGTTTACAAGTTACCCACATTTTCCCATCTCAGCAATATTCCACATTCACAAAGATTTTGCCTTCCTTATTCTCTTTCAATTCGTTGATATATTCCAGTTCATAAATAGTCCCAAATGCCGAAACAAGTTTGGGGAACTCACGGATGACCATGCCATCTTTCAGTTCAAATGTCCCATCTTTCAATTTATGGGCCGCAAAAGTGAAACCAGCTAAAGAAACGTCCTCAATAAGGTCTTCAATATTCATATGCCTTATATTCTCAATGGCCCTTATCCTAACCGTAGTTGCCTTTTTACATTCACCACAAAGAATATCTCCATTGCTACAAGCTGAATGTATTTCTGCTAACTCCTCACCAGAGACCATCTTCATATTCTCATCAAATACGGGACAAAGAAACGGTTGCCCACCTTTCTCTCGATGGTCACTAATCTTCGCTGGAGCAGCAACTCCCATCCTCATGATACTCTTACATTTTTCTTCCATGTTATTTTTTTTCGTACCATTATTCATCCAAATCACCTATTGACCCTATATAGGTATGCGAGTATTTAAACTTTATTATTCATCCTCTCGAAAATATAAAACTCTCAATCCATATCCCACTTCATAATATTCTTCCTCAACTTCCTTTTCAACCTTTTGTTTTTTAGGAACTATTCTTCTGCTCTCAATTCTACCATCCCGAATCATCTCAATTGCCCTGCGATGTCCATCCCAAGCATCTTCCTCCGTATGATACCGCCACTGATAGTCATAATCCACTCTTGATTCATCAGATAGCATAGTTTCGTAAAATGCGTCCTCCCCATCCTCGCAACCTCGATGATAACAAGTATGCGCCATCTCCAAGCATACCGTTGATACCGATACAATTCTATCCTCAACTGCCACCTCATCCCTCAAATGGAATCTATCGGCATGGAACATCTTACCGCATTGCCGACAATTACCCGATGTCTCAAACATTAATCCCAAAAATTCCTCTGCACCATAAACCGTGTAACATCTGGAACACATCATATCCCCAATCGGCAAATCAATCACTCCAGACTCTTTGAAAGCATCATGCTTATGTATCCTTCTCGCGTATCATTCTTCAATCCAAGTTTAACAGCCAATTCACGCATTTGTTTAACTGCCAACTCAACGCCATCCACTTCGCATTTAATTTCCAGTTCAACAAATTCTCCCAATCCCAATACATCGTCAATGCAAATCTCTATACCATCCAATTTATATGTCTTTCTTGATTTCTCTACCCCTCCAGATTTTTCAAAACCAAGACCCGCCAAAATATTATTCATCGCCAAAAAATTATCACGGCTACCATTGGAATCCTCAAATACCATTTCGTATTCCTCTCTTGATTTCCCCAATTTCGCATCCAGTAATTTCGGACCTTTGTATGTTAAATGATATTTTTTGACATCATTATTTAATTCAGTTCTAATCCTAAAACTTTCATCTGTCTCGCTGAAATTACGATTCGGGTGTGCGAAATACTTATCAATATCGTATGTTGACTTGATAAGTTCCCCGCCCATATCTTTTACTTTTCTCTCTATATCTCGTAGGTTATCAACCTTAAATTTCAATTCTGCTTCAATCATATAAATAATCCCTTCAATTCTTTTTTCAAATCGATAGTATTATCCCCAAACAAAAAAGAAATAAATATAAGTTCATCCGTCCACCTTTTTCTTCCTTTCAAATCGCCTTTCCAAAAGAAGCAATCCCACCGATAAAGGAAATCCCGCAAAAAAAGCAGTTCTTACCCATGTAGATACTGGCCAGATACCCCACAGTATACCAAGAAGTCCCGTTATCATTAACACCATTACTGTCAATCCGAATATAATCCAAGAAATTAACCTCAATATCATAGCACCTATATCGAATTGAATCATATTTAACTATTTTGATGCCAATATTTCTATTATCTTGTCACACTGGGTACATCGCATAAAGGCCGAGTCATTCCTTTTGTACTCCCCCTCGTTTTCCATCATACAGCTACATCGCCACTTGAACTTTCTCGGATAAAACATAATCTCGGGAACTGGTGCTTCACATCCACAAAGACATTTTACATCCCAACTAAAAGCAGAATCGTCATATCCCTTTTTATCCCAATTCTCATGCACCAATCTCTTTTCCTGACCTTCACGCCAATCCCATGTAACCTCGCAGCCACAATTCACACACTCTATACTGCTTATCATCTCGCTAGGATTCTCATGCGTTGGAAAACAAATATCACAAGGTTCTTTGCCCGTATCCCTCGGCTGGTATACGCACTCAATACAATCAAAATGTTTCGGGTCGTAATTATTGACTTTTCTCACCTACTTCACATCCGATAACTTGAAAACTATACCCCTGCAATATTTATCGCCATCTTCCATAATATCAAAACTCGCATGAGGCAACTTCGTATACAATGTCCATGAATAATCTTCCTCATCACACCATAATGCATCTACAAAAGATTCCGACCTCTTTAACATTTGTTCAAAGTATGGACAATCCTCGGCATCACATTTGTTTTCCAATATCCCACCAGATGTCAGAAAAAACTTCCCACCACCATAACAGCCAAGCTCATCATTAATAGCTCCCCTGAACTCAATGTTGTCATCACTATATCCAAATGCAACGACAATCCCATCAGCAATTAATTTCGATTCGTTTATGCCCTTCATTTCTTCCATATATTCGTTTCCATCCATTATTTTTGCCACTTCTTTAATTTCCATTTTATTCGCCTCCTCAACACTCGCACTCATGCTTTCCACAACCAATACAATACCCTTTTAGCAATTTGACATCTTCCATATCCTTCGCTATGCTGAAATACAGAGGACAATCATATTGTGCATTTACGAACGGGCAAGAGTCATCTTTGAATTTATGTTTGAAAAGTTCAAATTTCGATTTGATTTCTTCCTTATATTTTTCCTTTTCATCATCTGTAATGTCAATATATTCTTTACCATCACGGTAATAAGCCAAATCAGAATATTGTAATCCAGAATCGCCATCTTTTAAATCCACATGCACCGTACAAAATTCTGCATATCTAACCCACCAATGGATGCACGGCGGACAAACTATCTCAAAATCTCCGTAACTCATTTTGTACATCAAAATACCTCAATTGAGCCATCCACCAGCATCCCCGTCAACTTCCCAATACTATCAAGACTATCATTTGCAATGTCCTCAGCCTCCTTTAAAGAATTTTCAAGCATCACCTTACTGGTATTTCCTTTTGTCATCTTCATCGAAATATGGGCGACTTGCGGGTCACTAATGGGTTGGCCTATCTGCGAAAGAATTCTCACATATACCTCTTCAACATCGTCAATTTTACTGTAAATATCTTCAGCCATCATTTTCGATAATATATTATAAAGTTTGCCAACATGGGTTACTGGATTTTTACCAGCACATGCCTCCATGCTCATCGGTCTCATTGGCGTTATTAACCCGTTACACCGGTTTCCCCGGCCAACCGAACCATCATCACCATTCTCCATTGATAATCCCGTACAAGTCAAATAAAAATTACCTTTGTCTGGTTCATCTGCTGTATTTACGAATACATTGACCTGTTTATCCGTATACTTTTCAGAAAACTTCAATACCTTTTCCTCCAATTTAGCAGTGACCTCCATATAATCCTCCTTACAACTGACATATTTATCTATGATTGCCGTTGCTATCGTCAAATCAATCTCATCGTCTATGCGTCTGCCCATTACCTTTACATCACGACCAAAAGCACGAGCCTTTTTGGGAAGTCTTTTATGTAAATCACCGTTGATGTATCTCTCGGAATCCAATACCAACTGCTCTGTTTCCGTGAACGGTGCATATCCAGCACCGAAACTGGTATCATTTGCCCGTACTATCTCAGACCTGCCCTCCCCGAAATTACCCCTCAAATCAAAAGAACCCTCGCCTATACCCGTCTCAAGCATCACATCCGAATCAATGTTCAAATTTTCAAAATTATTAGCCAAATAATCCTGGGCTGATTCCAATGCTATCTCCCTGACTGGGATAATCACCTCATCCACATACTGCGTTGCCCTACCAGCCAAAATAATTCTGATGGGATTTTCTATCTTCCCACCGCCAAAAACAGGATTGGACTTACCAGCTATAATCTGACACTCATCCGTATTGTGATGAAGAATCTTACCAAACTCATCAAGATATTTTCTAGAAAGACCTCTTGAAACCGCCTCGGCCAAACCATCAGCTATTGAATCCGGATGGCCAATTCCCTTTCTTTCCACAATTTCTATTGGATGATTAGATAATATATCCTCTTCGCTACTCTCAATGACAATCATAATCCTTGTATCACGAAAGACGTATTTAATCTTTATTATCCGTTTCCGTTTTTTCATCTTCTATTTTCTTTGCTAAAAAGTCGTCCACATTAAAATCACTTTTTATATCTCTGTCAGGTAAATCTCCGAATACTTCATCCTCAGACTTCTTCTGCATCATATCCTGATGATTCTTGAATTTATGTCTCAACTCGTTTTTCTTCTTTATCTCAATGCCGCAATCGGCACATTTCACAAAATCCCCAGCATCAACCTTTTTTGCCATTTAACACACCTCTACACATATAAAATCACTACTATGACCATTCGGACAAAGTACCATATAATTAGGATGCCATCCCCAAATAATTTTTACTGGACCACCACAATCAGGACATTTATGATTGGGAATCGGGTTATTATCCACATCATCGTAAAATACCGTCATTTTCCCACACCCGTTGATAATACTGAACCGCCAGCAACACAAACATTCAAATTCTTCATTTCTACCACACCGGGATTGAACTCATAATGAGACATATCATCCTTTATCTCTATGTAATTACTGTCCGTATCGTCCAGCCCACAATCCCCTCTCTCCCTATGCTCATCACAAAACTTTCGATACAACGGAGAATCCCTTTCTTCATACTCCTTTTCAAAAAAACAATTATCCGAAAATTGCTTCTTCATCATAAATATTGAAGTATATGGCTTCGAACAAGCAGGATTATCGCACATCTTCTTCTCATGGTCAAGCCATTCATCTGGAAAACCATTTCCATCAAAATCAAGAAACGCTCCTGGTAAACGCATAATAGCATTTTTCATGTCCCTCGCCGTGAAATGACGGAATACCTTACCGCGATATTTACACTCCACATACGAATTGAATCGCCACTCATCCCCCGACATATAGCTAGTCTTGTATCTCGGAATTAATTTAATAGTTATCTCGTCAAAAATCTCCTGCTCTGGATGACGCTGATGATAAGGTGTACCGAAATATGGAAATTTCTTACCCTTAACCCAATCTATCATCCGTTGAACCATCGCATCCATTAGCATATTATAACCCCTAAAAACCATCCTCTGGTACTTCCATATGTTTCTGCATCTGCGAAATTTGTTGTATCTGATTCTGGGTCGAAATTAAATTATTTGTCAAGCTGAACTTCATTGCATCGCCAGATAATACAGCCTCCTCAAAACGTTTGCCATTGAAAATATTCATTTTCTCGTCCTGTAATACCATTACCATACCTTGTCCCAAGAACAAAGGTACATTTTCAAAAACTATTGGGTCACCATCTTCATCCAAACTCGAAAAAACAACCCTATCTGCCGTAATTTTTTTTAATATATCTTCATCTTTCATCATATCACCTTTTCAAATTTCCCAAAACCCATACTTGAAAATCTTATATCCGAATTCATAATCTTGGTTAAATGCGTTTCTTTGACTTCTCGTATGAATATCTTTTTACATATATCTTTCAATTGCCACATTTGGAATTTTCCAGCAGATAACTCATCCAATAACATCACTATTTTCTGATGCCTCTTTTTATTGGAATCTCGTATCCTTAGAATCTGGTCGTCACGCAATTCAGCCATACCCTACCAATTCCTTTTCTTCCTTTTTTGGAGTTTTCTCTTCCTCCGCTCCACACTCTTCCTCTACTACCTCTTCCGGATTACCCTTTCCATACTGAGCACCCGCCAAAAAAGCCGTCTGAATCAAAAAATTCAACCCCTCCTCTATCTCAGGATTATTCATCCCCTCAATCTTTCCCCTCACATAATGAAAATGAGCAGCAGAAATACCGTGCAATGATAAATAATCATCCAATATATGTTCCATAGATTTACTGCCATTTAAACGAACCGACAAATTTCCGCACTTATCCCTATCGCTTTTTTCTTGGCTCATTTTATAACCTATTTATTTTCCACATCTATGATTAGACTAATATGATATTTAAAATTACCCATACATTAAACCTTGATTAAAACCACGACCAGTACCCAATTCTTCCTTCAAATCATGCTCATATATAATTTCAAATGATGGGTCAGGATAACTCATAATATTTCCCTTTCTCGCAGCGAATATAACAAAAAATCCCTTGTCCGAATAAATGCTATTTTTTTCAAAATTACTCATCGATACAAATTTCTTTCCTTTCGTTTTTTCTATACCACAAACTATCTCATCAGCCAAATCCGCACCCATCTGATTGAAAAATTGCTCCAATAAATTCAATCCTATACCACCAGAGGGAACTATCCCTCTCCTTATCCGATTCAATATCTTCTGGTCTATGCCTTGAAGAAATTTATTAACATAACCAGACGGAGTATTGACTATCCTCCGTAAAAGAGGAAACGAAACACCAGTCGTTCCAGAAGTCAAAGTATCTCGAAGAAAATCCAAAACCCGCACAGGATAAAAATCTTGTACCCCGCCCTTCAATAACGTAGTGTGGAAATCATCTATATCATACTGCCACCAAATACTCGAATAACTTTTATCCAAGTCATCGTCTTTTACCTTATTGCGAGCCTTGAATGTTCCATGCTGACCCGTTATTACATTGCCCAAATTAGATTGCAATTTTCCATAGAAAACAACTGAATAGGTGTACACGGGGATGATGTTGGCCTTCCATCTTCCACCGACCTTTTTGAGAACATCATCACCATCCAATTTCTGTTTCTTCATCGTCTTTAATGCTGTACGCAACATACGAGATGCCTTACTAGCCGATTTTCCTTCCATCAATAATCCTATCATCGCCTCTGCCTTTTCAGCCAAAGACCGTTTTATCAAAACCTTTCTACCCTTGCCCTTTCCCCTAATCCATTTAACACCCAATTCTGTCATCGCCCTCTTTAAAACCTCTGGAGATATGTGCGACAATCTACGAGCCATATCAAAACTCTTACCCTCTTTCATCAAAGATACAGCCCGTTCTGCCTTCTTTAACGACTTTGGATTTACCTTCTTCACACTTACTGGCATTTATACTACCTTTTATCTCTTAAAACAATCAAATACTGTAACCTATCCCTGACCTTCGGATATTCCTTTTTATACTCAATATCCATCTCCATGTATGTCCTCAAATATTCTATTCTCTTATCTAATATATCTATCTCATAATTCAAATCTTCTATTTTTACTGTCTCTTCCCAGTGCGGTTTCCTACATTTTGAGCATATGAAATCACTGCCAATTAACCAATCCCCATCCTTATTGCACCGTTTACAAACCTTCGTTTTATCTGCCTCAATCTCTTTCCATTCTTCATCATTTATAGGTCTCAATCCAAATCCCATTATACCACCTACTGACGATAATACAAATCTTATAATTATAATTACCTATTCCCAAAAGAATGAACAAAAAAGTTTATCTCAAATCTCATGATACAAAAACTCGTAAGGCACAATAACGAAAAATCTCAATGCACCACCATCCAATCGTAGGGATTCATCGGACTCTAAAAAATCAAAAATTAATTTTGGAAATTATCTTATCTGCTTGGTCTCTATCGCTACCCCTTTCCTTTTCTGTTAAATCGTTATAATCCGTTTCCATCTGTCGCTTCCATCGCTCAACCTTATCTTTTGGCATCACCCAATACCAGCATCGAATTTGCCGCAAGTAAACATATACCTCATCCAATGCGACCATATCGCATGTTGCTGGTCAGCCAAACATTCACGGACATCGGTCGCTTCTAATGGCTTGGTCTCCATTGCATCATATTTCAAACTACCACCATTCTCTACTTCATTCATAACCAGCGAATTTCTCAGAATATAAGCAAATAATCCACCAGCTACCGCACCAGCACCCAAATAATAGAAATCTCGTTTCTCCATAATCAAAATATATATTTCATCAGTATTTAAAATTTGCCAAGCTATACCACCATCAAATCGGCAAATGTGTGCCTGTCTAATATGTGCCCTCGAAAATCAATGTCGTAAACCATCTGACATTCCCAGCATGGAAACCGATTCATATCGTCCAATATCTTCTTTTTTAATCCACATTTGGGACATCCAATTTCAAATCGCACCTTCACCATTATATTACCTCAACCGTAAAATGACAAAATCCTAATGCCTCAAGCTCATCCTTCAACTCCTGTTTCGATAGATGGCTATCAATTATCGCATCAATATGAAACCTTTTCTTATTACTCTCGCCTATTAAATCTACCATTATAGCCTCACCCACTTCATAAGATTATCGTGTACCGTGAATTTTAATCTTTCCTCTGCTTTCTTTATATAATCTCCATTCATATCTATTCCCAAATAATCCCTTCGTAATTTTTTAGCTTCAATCGCCGTTGTGCCACTACCCATAAATGGGTCAAGTACTAATGACCTCCCCCATCCATCAGTCTCATGTTCACAATCGCTTACATAATCACCTATGTATTTCCTGTCTACTGGCGTTGGACTATTAGGGGTACGAGGTTGGTGCGTCGTACCACGGTTAACCTTGATATCACGCCTGCGTCCTCTGTTAACCTTGATTCGTTCAATATTCCTTACCCATCCCCTTCCACAAATACGGCAATTTCGTTCGCTCGTTCCTCCCCTAATCGCCAATTCTGGAATATCACCTGGAAAAACCGCCAAATGTTTCAGTCCAGCAATTGATTTGGTCATTATATTCCAAACATTTGTTCTCTGATGACCAGTTACCAGTTCCCCGCTAAACCTCCGACCTTCCCTGATTGACCAATTATCATAAAAATAAAGTAAAGATTTTGAAAATAAAAAAATATGTTCATGAGCGCATATAGGCCGGTCAAGTACATTCTCTGGTAATGCATTCTTTTTTTCCCAAATTATATCCGACCTCAAATACCATCCATCGTTCCGCATAGCAAATGCAAACATCCAAGGTATACCCGTCAAATCTTTTGGCTTTATTTTTTCATTGATTGGATTGAGACCAACATAACTATCCCCTATTACCACCCATAACGTCCCGTCATCTCGCAAAGTTCCCCTTACGCCCCTGAATATCTCTACCAAATGTTCAACATATAACTCGGGTGAAGGCTCGTGACCCAACTGACCATACCAGCCATCCGACCACAGAACTTCCAGACCCTCCCCGTAATCTCTGAGATTATAATAAGGTGGACTCGTTACGCAAGTCTGGACAATTGAGCCAGGTATGCACTTCAAAACATCCAATGCATGACCCTTTAAAATTACATTTTTATATCCCATATCTCACACCAAGTAAATATCCATCGGGTCATCTATGTCTCCTGGTCCAGCCACTCTATCTGGTGTACCCATTTTTATTGAAACCTTTTTGTTGTCCTTCTTACCATTGCTTCCAATATTACGATTCACAATGAATCGTTTTTCCGTATCTTCCTTCACACTTATCTTAATATCCTCAAGGTCTTTCCAATTTTCATCTTTCATTTCGCTCGCATACTTGCTACAAATATCAGCCAATTCATCATGCAAACGTTTTTCCACATCCAATGCAACCTTGGCGAATTTTGCCTCAAATTTATCCTTACACGCAGAACAATATATTACATCATCAATACCAATCTTGAAATCACGACCACTTGATGATTCCTTTTTACTCTGCCCATCTTCATATAACGCTTCATACATATTAGGATATCCAAGTTTTATCGAAAATGCAATCGTAATCTCTCGACCAGTCTCGCTATATTTATGGCTACTGCAAATATCCACACCACAGATATGACACTTAAAATTCGATATGGTCTCTTCGCCTATTTCCATGCAACTATCACACATTTTTACACTTTTTTCAACCATCTTCTTTCACCTCTTCATATGTCTCCAAAAATATATCTGGTTTGCACGGATTGAATTCACCTCTCACTCCCCTGATTATCCAATCACCCTCGGTGCAATGCATTGTACCCGCCGATGTTAATATCCTCATACCGTCCATATTACTATAAACACCGTTATCTGCCAAAAAATTAAGAATCTCCATCTTATTTTTACCCGTCCATTGAATCGCTTCTATCACTACTGGCTTCTTTATGAATTTCGGCATCAGTCAAACCACCGGTAATCACATCCATCCAGCAATCCTTTAATCTTACCTTTTATTCCATCTTCCACATCTGACATAATAACGGTTATATCACAATCCATTACGTCCATACGCAGTATATCCGGATTATCCATCGCTTCATAAAAAGCTAAGTCATATTTCTGTTCTTTCAATTCTTTTATCCTTTCCAACACGAAGTCTGCACCTCGCTCCACATTTTCGTATTTCATTTTTCATCACCTTATTCTATTTTATTTTTTACGACCCCTAAATCGACATATTTCACATACTCTATGCCTCGTTCCCAACGGCACTACTTTTCCACAGTCTCTACAATGTATATGTTCTTCCATATCCTTCACCCCTCATTTTCATCTTCTTCCTCTTCATCCGTATCCAAATCCCAAATACCATCTAACATTACACCCATTTTATCATTCAATTTCTTAATCTCCTTGTTGGAAACTTCGTCATCTGCTGGGATATTCTCAATCTGTTTTAATTTTTCTTCAGGTATATCTATCCCCAAAATCTTGGCAGCCTTTTCTACCTCCCACTTTAAATCCCCATTCTTTTCTATTTTACTTTCCCATTTATAAACCTCATTTTTAATATCATTCAATTTATCTGCCAATGCTTCCACTTCTGCCTTCAATTCCTCACCCTGAGAAAGATATAATTTGGAGTAAGGTTTACTACCATATAACGAATGTTCCGAATAATAATCAGCCAATCGCCTGATGACATTTTCCCTTTTTCCACCAACTTCAAGTGAACCTCCAAGTGTGCATCCGCATGAACAACCACTGAAACTGGCACTCGCATATATTCTCTTCTCACCCTTGCATTCTCCGTCCTGTTCCTCATTTGGTCCTACCTCAACACCACATTCCATACATTGGTAGGCATGACCTTCAGTATCCGTTGGTTCTAAATTATGAAGTTTCATTTAATCTCCTCCTCTAATATTTTTCAATTATACTACATTTTAAATTACCTGGACAATCCATCAAACATCCAATATCCCCGCATATTTCAGCCAATTTTGATTTTGCATCACTTCCACCATTGATGATGACAGTCTCTGCATTTATATGCTGGAGTAATTCCCATCTCAAATGTATTTTCCGAACCGCATACTGGACATTCCATCTTATCACCCGAAATTCAATTCTCTGAATCCTTTCTTACCATCAATATATCCTTCCCCAGCATCAGCATGAATATCATCAACCTGACCATCGTATTTATCTCCCGATAAATGTATCCAAACCTTCGGTTGGCTATCTGGTGGTATTATCGAACACCCAAGTTTCAGATACCACCTCGTTATCAACTGCTGGAAAAATGCACTACACTCATGACACTCAAATAAATCTTCTACCTGGCCACACTCGTTATACTGCCTTTT
>Ga0222679_1000321_pt1 | contig 18655 bp, 20 predicted proteins | sample AntAcemetagen939_FD_179843 | JGI IMG/M metagenome (GOLD analysis project Ga0222679, IMG submission 179843) | Saline water microbial communities from Ace Lake, Antarctica - #939 | ecosystem: Environmental > Aquatic > Non-marine Saline and Alkaline > Saline | place: Antarctica: Ace Lake...
CTTGCATGATCGCCGTCAGTGCAGCTTTGGCGACCAGCGTATCAAAAATGGTCTCGACCAAGAGAAGATCAACGCCACCATCCAGAAGTCCTTTGAGCTGTTCACGATACATATCAACGAAATCCGCAAAATCGGATTCTCTGAAAGCAGGATCGTCCACGGAAGGAGAAAAAGACGCCGAGCGACCGGTGGGACCAATATCCCCCGCGACAAAAACTGTCCTGTCTGCCGATTCCGCGGCTTCACGTGCAAGCTTCGCAGAAGCGAGGTTCAATTCATAAACCTTGTCGCTTAAACCGTAATCTTTTAGTCCAAAACGATTGGCACCAAAAGTATTGGTCTCAATAATATCGGCACCGGCTTCAATATATTCACAATGGATATCTTTTATAATATTGGGACGGGTAATAGAAAGCAGTTCATTGCAGCCTACAGCTTGTATAGATCGATCGGATAAAGTAAAATCTTCGGGAGATAAACCGCGCTGTTGGATAGCCGTACCCATTGCACCGTCTAGTATTAAAACCTGTTTTTTCGCCAATTCCTTGAGCGTATTAGCTTCTAGCATTCTTCTGTGGCCTCGGAGTTTATTCAAGCCGGAATGAACTATATTCAGCAATTCCGGTAAGTGGCGAAAAATTTAACCCTTTCTAAGGGCAATTGCAAACGATCCTTCACAGAAATGCTGATGTGGGAGGCTTTCTATCGCTCCGTAATCGGTGATCAATTCTTTGGGGAATATCGTTGGGTCAGCCGGAACAACTGAAAATTCGGGATGTCTATTGATGAATTGCTTCACCTGATTCCAGTTTTCTTCACGATCGAATGTACAGGTGCTGTAGACCATCATACCGCCCGGTTTAACATACTGACTCGTGTTCTCGAGAATATCATGCTGGACTTTTAATAAACCCGGCATTTCTTCTTCTTTTCGTCGCCAGCGCAGATCCGTGCGTTTACGGATCACACCAAAACCCGAGCAAGGTGCGTCAATCAGAATGTGTGTAAACAAGGGGAGCTCTTCTTTTGATACATCTCTGACTTTAAGCGTTACATCTTTCATGCCCAAACGATCCAACGTTTTTTGAGTGTCCTCAATACGCTGCGGATTAAGGTCGTAACCTCTGATCTTTGTTCCTTTGGGACAATATTGTTGTAATGCCGTCAATTTGCCTCCAGGTGCACAGCAGACATCTGCAACAGATTTTGGGTTATCATTTGCAATGAGCATAATAGGAAAAGCGGCTGACACATCCTGTGCGATAATGTATCCCTCTGTAAATAATTCATGCTGTAGCAGGGGCTGCCAAGAATGGATAAAAATATAATCTTTGTGGTAAGTACTGACCTCTTCTAACACGCCCAATTCCTTGAGAGTGTCCATGATCTTCTTACGCTGACCCGTTTTGACGATGCGCGCCATCTTGCGAGGACGTTCATTCAGGGATGGCAGCAGTTCCATTGTTTCCGACCCAAATTGCTTGATCCAGCGCGCGATCAGCCAGTCAGGAAAACCGTATCGAATACCCGGCTCTACGCGCGGATCCTTTTGATAGCCCTCCCACTCCTCATCGCGGAAAGTCAGGACCTTTCGTAAAACCGCATTCACAAAACCTTTAGAGCGATGATCCATCTTGCCGACCATGGTCACCGTTTCATTCAAGGCCGCATGATCCTTGACCTGCATAAACAGGATCTCGCAGGCACCCATGAGCAAGGCAATATAGATGGGTGGTTTCGGTTTTTTTTCAATGAACTTTTTCAGCACATGATCCAACATTCGCTGATGCATAATCACCTGGTGGACCAGAGCCTCCACGAAGCGGCGATCCTGAGCGGAAAGATCACTTTCATTGAAATTGAGAATATGGTCTATGTAGAGATCGGATATAAACCATTTGATTAAAACTCTGTGCGCATATTTTCGGGGACTTATCATAGTGTACCTTTAAGATTAAAGAACAAAGTAAAAAGATTAAAGATAAGAACCAAATACAATTGAATAATCCGTGAGACGTGAAGCGTAAGTCGTGAAATGTGAAAGTAACTGCCTGCACACCGAAGCTTTAGCGTAGGTGTGTCATCCCGAGCGCAGTCGAGGGATCTATTCATGAGGCGAAGATTTTGAAACGCGGAAGTAACTGTCATCTCGACCGAAGTCCGATGGACGTAGCGGAGAGATCTATTCATGAAGAGGTAATTATGGATTATAGATTATGAATACACATCGATTTTCCCGAAGTCCGCAAGCGTCCATAGTGTTCATGCTTGACTGAGTTTATTTATTTCAACCCCGAGCTTGTCGAGGGGTTGACCCTTTACATATTCTATTCAGTTCAATCCTTCGACTTCGCTCAGGGTTGTGTTCATTGTTAACCGTTAGACCCGGCATTTCATGCCGGGCAATATTCTCTTATTTTTTATCAAGTTCCGATTCTATCGATTCAATACTTGGCAGTGATGATCTTAAAGAGTCAGGTAAATCTCCAGTAATAGTATATTCGCTTACACCCATTGGTTTTTTAATATCCCTTAGCGCATATTCAACCACGGTCTTATTCTTTTGTTTACATATCAATATTCCAATGTTGGGATTATCTTTCTCTGTTTTAAAAATATCATCTACCGCAGAAATATAAAAATTCAATTTCCCGGTAAATTCCGGTTTGAATTTACCTGTTTTTAACTCAACAACGACATAAGCATGCAAGGAAATATGATAGAATAAAAGATCAATATAAAACTCCTCTTCATCAACGGATATCTTGACCTGTCTACCGATAAACGAAAAGCCGGCCCCCAACTCCAGCAAGAATTTTGTCACCTGCTCCAATAGTGCATCTTCCAATTCTTTTTCTTTATGCTTTTCACTCATATTTAAAAAATTAAAATGATAGGGATCTTTGATCATTTGATGCGCAAGGTCAGATTGTGGTTTTGGCATAACTAATTCGAAATTGGTAATTGCTTTACCCTTTCGAAGATATAACCCGCTTTCAATTTGATGTACCAATACCGATCTGGACCAATTGTTCTTGATCACTTGTTTTACATAGAATTCTGCTTCAATTTTGCTTTTTGTTTTACCCAGAATTACCAAATGATGTCCCCAAGGTATTTGTGCAACAAGTTGTTGCACAATTGGAAATATTTTTGAGAAATTATAATATCGAATAATTAATTATAAACGATGAATGCGCATCGAATTTTCGAGAGTCCGCAGACGTCCATCGTGTCCATGCTTGTCCGTGCTTATTTATATTTAACCCCGAGCTTGTCGAGGGGTTGAATAGTAGTAACCCCGTGTGAAACCCGGGGGACTGAAACCCCCAAACAAAACCAACCCTGACTTTATGGAAGGGTTGAACTTTACTTACTTTATTCAGTTCAACCCTTCGACTTCGCTCAGGGTTGTATTCATTATTAGACATTAAAACCCGGCATTTCATGCCGGGCTATTTTCGGCATACCCCTCTCCCGACGTATCGGGATCGGGGTTAAATACAAATCGATTGTTCGGTGTTCATGATTCAAGGCGTAGCCGAGGGATCTATTCATGAAGCAGATATCATAATAATGATATTATCCCCAGATTATATGTCACCGGTCACAGATTACCGATTATAGGTTACTGGTTTTAATATTCAATTGCGGTTAATATCTATTTATGTTAGCTTACGATGCAAATGTTAAAAGGTGATGAAAAATATAAATAATATAATAATGCAAAACGCTTGTCCATAAAAACAATAATCACAATCAATATGCGCATACGTTAAAAGCAAGCTAAGACAACTACTAAAAAACAAATTTCGTTGCAAGATTTATTGTAGATATCTTGGTATTTTAATTGAAGGACAGAGAATGAGTATTAAAACGGAACATAAAATCATAAATGGCGATAGCCGAAAAATGGTTGAACTGGAAGATAAATCAGTTGATTTGGTTATCACATCACCACCATATTGGCAATTAAAAGACTACGGAATAGAAAATCAAATTGGATATAATGATAGTTATGAAATATATATTAATAATTTAAATCTTGTATGGAAAGAAGCTTATAGAGTTCTAAATAATGGATGTCGTTTATGTGTAAATATTGGAGATCAATTTGCAAGAGCTGTTTATTATGGTAGATATAAAGTAATTCCAATCAGAACAGAGATAATAAAATTCTGTGAAGCTATTGGATTTGATTATATGGGAGCAATAATTTGGCAAAAAAAAACAACTTCTAATACAACTGGCGGTGCTTCTTTGATGGGTAGTTATCCGACACCAAGAAACGGTATTTTATCAATTGATTATGAATTTATCCTATTATTTAAAAAATTAGGAACACCCATAAAACCAAGCAAAGAACTAAAAGAGCAATCAAAAATGACCAAAGAAGAATGGAAAACATATTTTGATGGACATTGGAATTTTGGTGGTACAAAACAAGATGGTCATATTGCAATGTTCCCCAAAGAATTACCGAAAAGATTAATAAAAATGTTTTCATTTGTTGGCGACACTGTTATGGACCCATTTCTCGGAAGTGGAACAACTTCAGTTGCTGCAAGAAATTTAAACCGAAATTCAATTGGATATGAGATAAACCCAGAATTTATACCCTTTATTGAAAAAAAATTAGAGGTAAATCAAGGAGATATTTTTAATTCAGATTATAAATTTATAAAACAAGAAAAACTAGATGTTGATTTTAAAAGTGAAATAGAAGAGTTACCGTATGTTTTTAAAGACTTCCATAATTTTGATAAAATAACTGACCCTAAAAAGTTACAATATGGTTCAAAAATTGACCAAAATGGTTCAACGAAACGAGAAGACTACTTTTCAGTAAAAGAAATTATAAGCCCTGAATTAGTAAAATTAAACAATGATTTGATTGTCCGACTTATTGGGATTAAGGGAAAAAAAGAAGCCACCGTTAAAGCTATTGAATTTTTACAACTCAAAACAAAAGGACAAAAAGTTTTTCTGAAATATGATGCGACTAAGCACGATGAGAATAACAATTTAATGGTTTATCTATATTTAAAGAATAAAACATTCTTGAATGCTCATCTTATTAAAAATGGTTTTGCAAATGCAAATATTGACTATGTCTACAAAAACAAAGAAAAATTTATAACGCTGGAAAACGAAAATGCATAATCAACACTGGATAAAGCAAGAATCTAAATTCTTAAAAAGAATTAAAACTGTTGAAATTCCTAATTCAAAACTTGAAAAAGTTGATTATATTGAAATTAAATCAAAAGAAGATTTAAATAATATACCCAATGGTGGTGGCTGTTACTGGATTTGGACAAATGAACCTGTAATCCATACTTTACATAAGAATAAACTACCAGATAAATTAAATTCGGGACAAATCATTTATAATGGTATTGCAAAAGATGATGTTAAGGGTAGATTATCACATCATCTTTTTGGTCTTGAAGATGCTGGCTGGTCCGGTATAAGTGTGGATATTTACAAAATTAATTCACAATCTCACCGAAAAAAAGCAATGTCTCCTTCTTGTAAAGTCCCATATATCAAAGTAGATAAGACCCTAAAAAGAGCTAATAATATAAAGGGATTAAAAAAAGGAGATGTTGTCAAAGTTGACTCACCAATTAGAACTAAGGATCAATTGTTAGCACTTTTCCTTTCTAAAGATGAACAAGATTATATTAAAAATACTATTCACACAACATACTATTTTAGAAATGGCATTAACATTACTGATGCGAAACATAAAAACTATTCTTTTAAAGTATATTATATTACGGGGTTATCAAGTTTATACTTAGACTATATAGAGAAGAAATGGCGAGAAGATGGATTACCTCGTTTATGCTCATATTCAACAGGAAGGTAAATTTACATGTCAAAAAATGAAATTAAAAAATACGCAAAGCCTTTTGGAAAAAAGGAAAAGGTGTTAAACTATACAAGTAATACCTATCAACTTACAAGACCAAATAAAGTTGATGCAGTTATGGCATTGATTAGAGAATGTCAACCCAAGGCATTAGATGAGTGGGAAGAATTTTACTTTGAGAAAGCTTACACCAAGAAAAAGGATAAAATAAAAATTACGAGAGAAACATTAGATGAACTTGGAGAACGTCTATATGCAAAAATAACTGAAGTAGTAATTCCTGAATGGACTGCTGCATTTGAAGACTTAACCTTACAAGATTGCAAAGATTATATCTACCAAGTTACTATTGTTCGTACATATGATGGTTTTTTGCTTGAAAAATCTGTAATTAATGATGGTCTTGCAAAATTATTTCCTGAAATTAAATTTGAAGAAAGCGACCCTGAATTAGACCACGCTGGTGATATTGATTATCTTGGTAAAGTTGGAGAAAAATATTTTGGAATTCAAATAAAACCAGTTACAGCAAATGCAAACTTCGGTAATTACAAAATAACTGAAAGAATGAGTTCAAGTTTTCAGGATTTTGAAAATAAGTATGGCGGAAAAGTGTTTGTAATTTTTTCAACTCGAACCGGTGATAAAAAGGTAATTAAAAACGAAGAAATTGTTGGCGAAATAAGAGCCGAAATAGAAAGATTAAAGAAAAACATCTTGTAACTAATGCTATACATCCTCTCGGGATCAATCCCAAAACTCCTTTTGCATTCCTATTTTTATAAGCCCTATCTTTGCTATCAACGATAAACTATAAACGATGAATATATTGGATCCCTCCGGGATCTATAAATTGTTGATAGTTGATGGTCGATAAGTTGATATTGTGTTCTTAGTTTCTTTTTGAAAATCTTTCATTGTGAGCTTATTAACCTTTGTGGTTAAAATATTTCCTCTTTGTGACTTTGTGGTACTTAGTGCCTTAGTGTGAGGTATTAGAGCTACGAAGGAAAAGTGTGTGAGGTCTTGCCGTTCACCGGACTCCCGACATGGATCGATCTAGATATTCCCTTAATTCCGTATCGTGCAAAATTGTGACATCTATCACACTATAATTTTCTTCGTAGATTAAGAGATCCTGTTTTTATAAATTACCTTATAATTCGGGAGAAATTTATTTTTAAAGATATTCTTGTTTCAGAAGAAAATATTATCTACCGAAAATTGGATTATCAGGACTCGGCTTTTGTACGGATATTTTCCGTACTATCTCTTGACTTGTACGGATTATATCCGTATTATTAAAAAATTATTGGAGTCAAAATGAGTACAGCAAGAGAAAATACAGCAAGGTTCGATACGCGCCTACCCCTAGAGCAAAAGCAATTGTTTGAGAAAGCATCTATGCTTGGAGGATACCGCAATTTGACAGATTTTATCATTGCAGTTGCTCAAAAAGAAGCAAATAAGATCATTGAAAAAAATGACATGATTTTAGCGTCAAAAAGAGATAAAGAAATCTTTTTTAACGCTCTTCTCAATCCTGCAGAGCCCAACAAGAATTTGATATCAGCAAACAAAGATTATAACACACTGCTCAACGAATGAGATATCAAACAGAGCCATTAAATTCTTCGCATAAGAAGGAAGAATTTTCCTGCGGCAAAGATCTTTTAGATAATTATTTTAAGCGACAAGCCAGACAAGATTTACGTCGAAAACTCTCGACCTGCTTTGTCTTAAAAGATAATACTAACGAAAAGATCAAAGGCTACTATACCCTTTCTAGCAATAGTATCCCCAATACATCAATTCCAGATTCTTATAAAAGGAAACTTCCTAAATCATATTCTGCTATACCAGTCATTCTACTCGGACGATTGGCTATCGATACAGACTATCAAGGAAGTGGAATAGGAAAACACTTATTAATTGATTCATTGAAGAGATGCCTTGAGATATCTACTTCTATAGGCGCTTTTGCAGTGATAGTCGATCCTTTGGACAGTGAAGCAGAAGCATTTTACAAATATTTTGGATTCATAAAACTTTCTGACAGTGGGAAAATGTTTATGGCGATGAAGACGATTGAGAAATTGTCTAATTCTTCCGTGTAATATTTTTTTGGTATTCTATGATCATTTTTTATCGTAGGCAATTTTAACCATCAACGCTTCAACATTTCGCCCCCATCAATTTTAAAACTCCTTTTGTTTAATATTTTTATCAGCCCTATCTTTGCTATCAACGATAAACGCCTGCCGGCCGTAGCTTCATGCGAAGGCTGGATAAACGATGAATATATTTGATCCCTCCGGGATCTATAAATTGTTGATAGTTGAAGGTCGATAAGTTGATATTGTGTTCTTAGTTTCTTTGTGAAAATCTTTCATTGTGAGCTTATTAACCTTTGTGGTTAAAATATTTCCTCTTAGTGTCTTTGTGTACTTAGTGCCTTGGTGTGAGGTATTCGAGCTACGAAGGAAAAGTGTGTGAGGTCCTATATTGTCGACCCAAATAATAAATTGCATATCACATTATTTTTCCTAAATTTCACATCAATAAACCATGGATAATAAAATGAGCATAAAAACACCCGAAAAAATAAGTTCAAGAATAGAGTTTAAGCGTAAATTCAATTTATGCGAATTGTACCGTGCTTTTGTTTTTTTCCCAGGGGCAATATCAAAACTAGTTGAAAATAAAAAAAGTAAATTACTTGATAAACAATTTGTAGAACGTTTACAATTGGCCGTCACTGAAGTCAATGGTTGTGCAGTTTGTTCATATTACCATACTAAAATGGCTTTGCGTCAAGGAATGAGTAATGAAGAAATATGCAGCTTTTTAAGCGGCGATGGTAATTTTATTAAACCTGAAGAAGTTAAAGCTATCATGTTTGCCCAACATTTTGCTGATTCAAAAGGGATCCCCAAAAAATACGCTTATGATACCATTGTAAAAGAATATGGCAAAACAAAAGCAGGTATTATTCTTGGGGCATGCCAAGTTATATTAGCAGGAAATATGTATGGAATCCCCTACAGCGCATTTCAATCTAGGCTTAAAGGGAAAACCTACAAAGACAGTACATTATTTTACGAATTGGGAATGTTGATTGCTGGAATCGTTTGTATACCCATTGCTCTTGTTCATGGATTACTAAGTACTTTGATTGCTTTGCCCAACGAAAGATTTGATAAAGATACGAATGAATAATAAACCCTATTTTTGTCATGAACTATAAAAAATTCAAATATGACAGAGATAAGGCCTCACACCGAGGCACAAAGGGTTTTGAAGACACAATGAATATAATATGCCTCTCACAAAGGCGCAAAGCACACTAAGCCACAAAGAAGAATTTTAAGGCTAATATTAACCACAGATATTAAGCGAGCTCTTGATAAATTCCCGGAAATTAATATGTCTGACTGTTAACTTTTAATAAAATCATGCGGATAATCTGACCTGCGATTCTGAAAAGTCAGAACAGATTCTTTTTTGATCACACCGGCATCAACATTAATAGCCTTTTGAATTGTGATATTTTTCATCCAACTATCATGACCTTCCAAAATTATTCGCAAATAAACAATAAGTGCCGCAGATATTGACCTTGAAGCACTTTCCCATAGATAACTTGGAGTATGATCAACGGCATAATAGAAGATGTTGTCAATATCCAGAATTGGTTTTTTAAACGATGTTGGCTTGGCAAAATAGAATCCCATTCCTTCATCGCAACTCACATCAATAATTAAACTGCCCGGGTTTAACATATCTTTTTCATCTTCTATGACAAAGTTGATAGGATGATCCGTATCCTGATAGGTGCCATTAATAATGATCTCAGATTCACTGATCAATTTGGATAAAGGTTCAACCGTCCCATCATGTTCTACGGTTACCATTCTGGCTTCCCCCTTCTTGCCTTCACGAATACGAACGTAATTAACATCTAAGATCTCTTCGCGTACTTCATGAATCGGTCGTTGAATACAAATGGTAATATCTCTGAAACCATGAGCTTTGAGTGCATAAATAGCGCCACGACTAACGGCCCCAAAACTAAAAATAACAACCTTGCGTTGGTTACCATAGTGACCATCAATGCCCTTCAATTGTAATGCATGAATTACAGCGCAATAACCTGCCATTTCATTATTCTTATAAAACGTATGTCTGCCTTTTTGACCATTTGGAGACCAGACAAACATATCCTCAAAAGCAATGAGTGTTAATTTTCGATCGATGGCAGTTTGTGTAATATTACCCTGCTGGGCGCAATGCGGATAACCCCAAATGAAGCCTCCTTCACGAATTTCCTGTAAATCTGCCAATACCGGTTTCGGAATAATTACCGAAGCAATTTCAGTCAATAAATCATGACGAGAAGCAACGCCTCCGGCTTGAGAAATAAAAAAATCATCATCCAAACCAAAAGGTTTACCATATCCCTTTTCAAAAATTAATTGTTTCCTGACATCCTCAGGTAAACGTGATAGATGATCCGGATGAATTGGTACGCGTTTTTCATCTTCTTTTCTTGAAGTTCCAATAACCCCTAAGCGTAGTTTTTTCACGAATTCTCCCTTGATAATTTTGTTATAAAACAAATTCCTGTCGGCTCGACGATCCGTAATTCAATGAGAAATCATTTGCTGGAGTAAAGGTTATATTATGTGAGTAGCAAAATAAAATAATGACTGATTGAAATCATAAATGGCTTAAACCTGTTACCTATATACACTATTTTTCCAAGAAATGCTTGCTTTAAATAATTAATATTTAAACAGTTAACGATAATTTCAGCCTATAACATTGAACTATAAACTATCTTTGTTCAGGCATGTAATATTGTTTCGTATAATATGATCCATATCACACATTTCACTTACAGATAGAAAACAACTTATATTTTCAATAGATTATCGAGTATTGTGGGGATGATCATGTTATTAAATTCACTTCCTTTAAAAGAAAATATCGTTGATCTTATTTTTTGTCTACGTGGAACCCGTATAATGTTAGACAGAGATCTTGCTAGATTTTATCAAGTAAAACCTATTCGCCTTCGTGAACAAGTCAAAAGGAATACTAATCGATTTCCAAATGATTTTATGTTTCAACTAACTGATATTGAAATAGATACTATGGTATCGCAAAATGCGATACCATCAAAACAGGTTTTAGGAGGCTCTTTGTCACTTATCTAACTAACAACTGTCATTATTAAAATATATTTAAATTATCTCAACAACATCTTCAATAAATCGCATGATTGATACAATATTTTAAATATACTTTATTTTTATTGACATCTATAAGCAAAATGGTTATTTTTGTCACAGAAGTTTAAATATAATTAAAGTACTCTTATGACAAAAAAAGAATTAGGTGTAAAAATACGGGGCAGAAGAAAGATAATGTCCATTTCACAGAAACAGCTTGCCGATTATACAGGATTATCCGTGGTGACACTGTCACAGATCGAGGGAGGTAAAGCCAATCCCTCTTTCGATACCTTGAATGAAATACTGCATTACTTGAACCTTGAGATAAAACTTGAACTGAGACAATAAATGAAGGTCAAAATCATCTACAAGGAAAAATATCTTGCCGGCTTGCTGTGGCGGGATGAAAGCGGCTATCATTTTGAATATGACGAGGCTTTTATTAAGAATGAAAGCACATATCCCATCTCTGTAAATATGCCGAAATCTCAAAAAACATATCATTCAAATAGATTATTCCCGCTTTTCCAGTCCATGCTCTCTGAGGGCTATAACCGCGAACTGCAATGCAAGGCCCTTGGTATTGATACACATGATGACTGGAATTTACTGATCAACACCTGTGATCATGATACGATCGGAGCAATAACGATCAAGAGAAATGAGGAATAATGGCGTATTGCAACGGATGTTTAAAAGAGAATATTGAAGGCTTCTGTCTGGCCTGCGAAAGCAAATTATTCAACAGGTCAAAGGTCTCCCCTGTTCTGGATTTTAACTGGGATGATATTGAGAAAAAAAGCCTGGGGTATCCGGCAGGATTTAGCATTTCCGGCATACAGCCTAAAGGATTCATCGGGCGCAATAAAAATAAACTCTTGGTCCCGAACATTGACATCGAATCCATGTACATTGTAAAACCTTTTCTAGATTCAAGAAGAACGCTTGCGATGGATTCTCCCGCAAATGAACATGTGACCATGACGATGGCCAATCAACTATTCCATATTTCAACGGCGAAATGTGCCTTTATGCATTTTGCCAACGGAGAACCCGTCTATCTTACAAGACGATTTGATCGGGATAATAAGGGAAATAAATTACATCAGGAAGACTTTGTTTCTGTGTTGAATGCAACACCCGAAGACAAATATTATAAATATAATTCATTTTCCTATGAAGATGCCGGAGAAAGACTTAATCCAACAGATAGAATAAAATTCATTAAAATACTCATTTTCAATTTTCTGACCGGGAACGGTGATGTTCATCTCAAAAACCTTTCGCTTCTGGAATCCGGGGATGGCGATATGTTATTATCTCCGTCATATGATCTCATGAACACAAAGCTGCACATTCAGGATCCTCAGATTGCTATGAATCTTTACAAAGAAATGGAAAGGACAAAAGAACACCTATTATCAACACTCTATGACTACACCATCAACAGCTTCATAGAATTGGGAAAACGATTAAAGATCAAAGAAAATATCTTAAATAAAACAGTCCAAGAATTCAGAATATTAAAACCCGATATGCTTAATTTTGTTGATAAGTCTTTCCTATCTGACCTAGGGAAACAAAAGTATAAAAATATTGTTGAGAAACATTATAAGCAATTATTTTCTATCTAACAAAAATGGACGGTCACACTTCCCACACCGCAAACTGATCTTGACTTCCCCTTGATGAAAGTGTATGAAACTCGCCAAACAAAAGAAAGTGGCAGGATACTGAGCTGTCAGAGGAAATATAAGATAAGACCTCACACGAAGGCACGAAGTAACACAAAGCCACGGAAAATTGTTTTTCCCACAAAGAATAGAAAACAAGGTTTTTTCGACTACTCGACCTTTAGACTCTTCGACTCGGCCGATAGGCTTCCCCCATTCATCCAATCCACCACATCCATTTTCCGTCGTCCGGGAGACTGCAATTCCTGCGGCAGGAAATAGCCATCTTTGCAATGGATCGCGAATTGTTTTTTTGAGAGGATCTCGATATTAGTGGGATTTGTATCGGGGTGCAATTCGAATGAGGCTTTGCTCACCTTGATGCGTTGTCCATCTAAATGGAAGAATGCACCCGGCCAAGGAGTAAAAGCACGAACGGCACGACACAGCGCTTCACCTGTTTTATTAAAATCAAGCTTACCCGTATCGGGATGAACCTTGGGAGCCGGTGTGGCAACATGATCATCCTGTTCAATGTATTCTACTTTGTCATTTTCAAGCATATACAGAGCCTTGATCAGCGCATCGGCAGATAGCTGTTGTAAAATAGTGTATAAATTACCCGTCGTATCTTCATCAAGAATGGGGATACGTTCCTGAAGGATGATCCGACCGGTATCGACCTTTTTATCGATCTGAAAGACTGTGACACCAGTCTCTTCTTCACCATGATACACCGCCCAGTGAATCGGCGCAGCACCGCGATACTTGGGTAAAAGCGAGGCATGGGCATTGATGGCGCCGTATGTTGGCAGACCATATACTTCCGGCGGTAAAATGCGGAAAGCAACAACGACAAGAATATCAGGATTATATGCCTGTAGTGTTTTTAAAAATAGCGGATCTTTTAACTTCTCGGGTTGATAAACGGGAAGATCCAATTCCAATGCCCGTTTTTTTACATCCGACATTGCCATGGCTTGCCCGCGTCCCTTGGGTTTATCGGGAGCAGTAACAACGGCAAGAACATCGTGATGTGATCCCACCAATGCATCAAGTGCCGGAACGGCGAATTCGGGGGTGCCCATGAAGATGATTTTCAATATTATTCCTTGTTTCTAATCTTTAATATCAACATTCTAAAATCGTTAATCCTTGTTCAATATTCAATCTAATTATTATTTTTCTAACACTTAATTGATTTCAGAACAAGGAACACTGATATGCGATTTTTGAAGTTAATATTTACTCTGTGAATCATTTCTTTGTGCAGTTTCAACACTTTTTACAAAAATCGAGATCAATTCATTATTTTCAATTAAAGCTTTATCAACTTTTGAATCATCTTTCAATAAATGTGTTCTCTTTATTATCTTCAGACAAACATAAGTCTCACGAAGCTCTTTTAAAACAATCTTGATTTTATGAATAAAATCTCTTCTTGATTCTCCGCTTTGAGCTTCACCATAATTTAATGATACGGACGTTCCGGATCTAACCAATTGACCGGATAAGTGACTTCCTATCTTGTCCATCGACATTCCCTTTACGATCTCAATGATCAATGTTGAGAATGCAATTAAACGTTCTTCCAAATCAAACTTCTTCATTCGACCCCCCCCCCTTGGTTAAATGCCTTAGTTTTATGATTTAAGAAATCTTCATTATTCTAAAATCGTTAATCCTTGTTCATTATTCATTTTATTAAAGATAAAAGTAAAAAGAATAAAGTGAAGATACAAGAAACAATATATTAACCCCGAGACCCTTACCTGTCATCTCGACTCCTTCTACGCCAAGGCTACGAAGGACAGGCGAAGCGGAAAGATCTATTTTTATTATATCAATTTATTCAACCACACTGTGGTTCTGAGGTATTTGCGACCCTTTACCCACGACTTCGTCGTGGGCTATTATTCTCCGACCCCGCTGGGGTCGATTTATGACAGTCAGGAAATCAATTTTAATATTAACCCCGAGCTTGTCGAGGGGTTAAACACACTATTAACCCGGGGTGCAACCCCGGGACCTTACCCACTACCACTTCCAACCCCAAGCTGTCGAGGGGTTGAACAATGTTCTATACTTTCTATAAATATTTTTAGTTCAACCCTTCCATTTAGTCAGGGTTGTGATGTGAAATACATCCTATCCCCGGGATTTCATCCCGGGTTATTGAAGGGTCAACCCCTCGACGAGCTCGGGGTTGTAAAAAAAGGTAAAGCTCATATACTGTTATTGAACCCTTTCAGGGTTCTATTAGCAACAGATTCAATTACCACAAATCAAAAATCATTAACATATAAAAAAAGAATCCCGTAGAGATTCAATAACAGTATATGGGCAAACCTCAAAAAATCCAACAACCCCAGAGGGGTTGAACAATATTATTTCTTGGTGTATTTCTCCGCCAACGCTCTAAGTTTTTTCTTATTAAGCGTGCGTTTAAGTGGAGAAATGCGTTCGACAAAAAAGATGCCGTTCAAATGATCGATTTCATGTTGAAAAACACGTGCGGCAAGATCGGTCAGCGTTTCTTCGTGCACTTCCCCACGATCGTTAAGGTACTTAACTTTGATCGTTAGCGGACGCGTAACATATTCCCTAATGCCGGGAACGGAAAGGCAACCTTCCTCATAACTCCACAGTTCTTCCGAAAATTCAAAAATCTCGGGATTGATGAATACCGAATCACCGCGGCCATCTTCAAAAGCATTCATTCCAATAGTGAAAAAACGCATGCTTAATCCAACTTGATTAGCGGAAAGTCCAATGCCGTCATCATCGTACATGGTCTCTATCATATCAACCACATAAGGTAAAACTTCTTCATATGAATTTAATTCAGGAACTTTTCCTCTTAAAATAGGATCACCGTATATACGAATTGGAAATATCATTTCATTACCTAAAAAAGAAGCCCGTCCATAAAGAACGGGCATAAATTTGTCTTATTTCTTTACTTCTTCTTTTGTCTCGGCCTCTTTAGTTACCTTGGAAGCAATGGCGTTCTTACGAACTTCCATTTCAGTTTCTTTTCCAAGTTTCAAGACAATGGAATCAGCTTTTACTTTGACGATTGTACCGATAACTCCACCAATGGTGACAACTTTATCTTTTGGTGACAAATCTTCAAGCATTTTTTTGGTTTCTTTTTGACGTTTGCGCTGAGGCATGATCATCAGGAACCAAAGAACGACGATGATAAGAATAAAAGGCAGGAAGCTCATAATCCCACGGCCGCCGCCAGTTGCACCTTCAGCAGCTCCGTTAGCTACTTGTAACATGATTGATAACATAATTTCTCCTAGATTTTGAAATAACGTAGTAGGATAAATAAATATTGCGAGATAAACAAGGAATTATGATAAGCGATATTTCCACGGACGGAACGGTTTGAAACCGTTCCGTACAATTTTGATTAAACTGTCATTTTTCATTATGCCAGCATATTTTATCATCAAAATATATCTTGAAATATTTAATGTGAAAAAAAGTATATATTTTTTCATTTTTTCTTGTATTATGGATGTATATTAATTATAATCCTCTGAATAATGGGGATCAGTTCCATGAAAAAGGGAGTTAAATGAAGTCAGAAGAAATTTACAAAAAGTATCCAAAGAATGAAGCACCGAATATGATTCCAATGCTTCAGGATATTCAGGGTATTCTCGGCTATTTGCCGGAAGATGACATTATCCGGGTCGCTCGACATTTAGGCGTTCCCACAAGTCGGGTGTATGGTGTAGCAACTTTCTACAACCAGTTCCGTCTTACGCCCCTCGGCAAGCATGTTATTCGTGTATGTCGCGGAACCGCTTGCCACGTTAAAGGTTCATTGGATATTCTCCAGATTCTTGAAACTGAACTCGGCATCTCAGCAGGTGAAACCACGAAAGATATGCAATTCACGATTGAAACCGTTGCCTGTATCGGTGCTTGCTCTATTGCCCCGGTCATCGTAATTGATGGTAAATATTACGGCGGACTGACCAGCAAGTCGGTTCACAAACTGATCAAAGAATACACAAAGAAAGACTAGGCAGATGAATACATTTAAAGAAATTTTATCCAAAAAAATCCCTGCCGAAAAATTCATTGAAGTTATCGGCGGCACATATGACGCAAGTAAAGCCGGGATTACTCCCGAAAATATTCTTGAAATGAGATCTGTCATTTCTATGGAAAAAGCAGAAAAGCCCGTCATACTTGTTGGTATGGGCACCTGCGGACTTGCGAACGGCGCGCAGGATGTTTATGACATGTTCGAACAGGAATTAAAAAAATACGAAATTGATGCAGTTCTATCAAAAGTTGGATGCGTTGGTTATTGTGCTGAAGAAGTCATTGTCGACGTTAAAGTTCCAGGTTTCCCCCGCATCTCATATAAACGCGTTACTCCTGAAAATGTAGATACAATTATTGAACGTACGATTGTTAATAAAGAACCGGTCATTCAAAAAGCACTCGGTAAATACACTGATGCCGATCCTTCTATTTGGCCGGAAATTCCCTTATTGAAAGATATCCCTTTCTTCAAGTTACAGAAAAAAGTTGTTCTTGAAAATTGCGGTGTTATCGATCCTGAAAATATAGATCAGTATTTGGCACGAGGTGGATATCAGGCACTATCATCTGTCCTGAGCGATAAATCTCCTCTAGATGTGATCGAAGATACAAAAAAAGCCGGTCTACGCGGTCGAGGGGGCGGCGGATTTCTGTCCGGTAAAAAATGGGAATTTGCATATAATGTTGAAAGTGACCAAAAATATCTTATTTGTAATGCCGATGAAGGCGATCCCGGTGCATTCATGGACCGAGCCGTTCTAGAAGGCGATCCTCACCGTGTCATTGAAGGTATGGCCATTGCAGCCTATGCCATCGGCGCAAGCAAAGGTTATGTTTATTGTCGTGCAGAATATCCGCTGGCGATATCACGTCTTGAAAAAACTATTGCCGATGCAATGGAATATGGCCTGCTGGGCGAAAACATTCTTAACAGCGGTTTTACATTTGAGCTGAAGATCAAAAAGGGTGCAGGTGCTTTTGTCTGCGGTGAAGAAACAGCCCTTATCAACAGTATTGAAGGCCGTCGTGGTACACCAAGACCTCGTCCTCCTTTTCCTGCTGTTTCCGGACTCTTTGGTAAGCCCACAATCATTAATAATGTCGAAACTCTAGCCAATGTCCCGGTTATCTTTAGCAAAGGTGTTGACTGGTACTCTTCTATTGGAACCGATGCCTCAAAAGGTACCAAAATATTTGCACTTTCCGGAAAAGTTGTGAACACCGGTTTGGTTGAAGTTCCCATGGGAACGACCATTCGCCAAGTGATCTTTGGCTGTGGTGGTGGTGTCCCTGATGGTAAAAATTTTAAAGCTGTTCAAATCGGCGGTCCTTCGGGCGGTGCCTTACCTGAACAGTTCCTTGATACAGAGATCGATTACGAGAATCTTAAAAAGGTTGGAGCCATGATGGGTTCCGGTGGTCTCGTGGTGATGGATGAATCAACTTGTATGGTGGATCTTGCAAAATACTTCATGCAATTTATTACATCCGAATCTTGTGGGAAATGTATCCCTTGCCGTGAAGGTACAAAACGACTTCTTGAGATCCTTGAAAGGATCACAAAAAGCTACCGCGAAGAAGAAACCGAGATCGATTCTCTCATGCGTTTTCAGGGTATGCTCTATCTTGAACGTTTGGCAGATGTGATCAAAGATACTTCTTTGTGCGGACTTGGGCAAACGGCTGCAAATCCCGTCATCAGTACCTTACGTTACTTCCGCGATGAATATGAAGCTCATCTTTATGACCGTACATGCCCTTCTAAGGCTTGTCGTCAGATGTTGACTTACACTGTA
>Ga0222679_1000328_pt1 | contig 18386 bp, 18 predicted proteins | sample AntAcemetagen939_FD_179843 | JGI IMG/M metagenome (GOLD analysis project Ga0222679, IMG submission 179843) | Saline water microbial communities from Ace Lake, Antarctica - #939 | ecosystem: Environmental > Aquatic > Non-marine Saline and Alkaline > Saline | place: Antarctica: Ace Lake...
TCTTATAATATCTTAAATGTAAAAGCAATAAATTTTAGATTTTCTGTGCTAGATCTTTGCGAACTTTACAATTTAGAAGAAGAAATAAATGGTTCTGGAGATACATTATTTTCTGAAAATGTAAGGGGATTTTTAGGCTATAATAAAACAAATAAAAAAATAAAACAAACACTTGAAAATCGAGATTTAGCAGAGTATTTTCCTTTTTTTAATAATGGAATTACTATAATTTGCTCAGAGATGAAAGTTCCATCAAATTCTCAACTAGGAGATTATATTATTCCTGTAAAAAATCCGATTATTGTTAATGGATTACAAACTACAAGAGTTATATATGATATATATAAAAAGAATCCCAAACTCCTTGAGGGAGTGTATGTAACAATCAAGTTATTTGAAACTAGTGATTCTGTTGTGATAGAAAGAATAACCGAAGCGACTAATACACAAAATACAATAAATTATAAAGATAAAATTAGCAATAAAAATTTTCAAAAATATGCAAAACAATTTTTTTGTAATAAAAATATAGCTTATCTCAATAAAAGAGGAAACCTTTTTTCAGATAATCTTTTAAAAAAGGAACTTTTAGATTCTATAAGTTCAGACAAAATCCTTAAATTTTGGTATGCTTCTTTTTTTGAAAAACCAGAGGTTGCTAAAAATTCTATTTCAAAAGTACTTGAACAAGTTTTTGATGCTACAAATGAAGATAATTCCTTGAAATCATTATTTAATGGAAAATCCGATTCGCCAATTTATTATCAATTATATATTACTTATAAAATTCTTAAGGAAGTAATTAAAAAAAGAAAATTAAATAATGATCAAAAAGATTTTATTGAGCATGTAGATGAAATTTTAGTTTATGGAATATACAAAAAAATAATCGACACTCCCAAAAAATTTAATACAACAGATATCCTATCCTCTTATGATCAGGTAATAACCACTATTGAAAAAATTATTAAAGAAGAAAAAGAAGCGAAAAAATCTAAAGGATTTGAATACTCGCACAATACATACTTCAAAAGTTCAAAATGTAAAATTGATTATAATTTAAAAGAGGATCTTGTTGAGAGTGATAATCTTTGTGAAAACTTGCTAAGTTTAAAATTATAGAACATTAAATATGCCAAAAACCTCTTAAACATCAATAACCTTAATATAATATGCCAAAAGAATACACAGAAGACGAACTTGTTGAAAAGGAAGCTGTTAAATTTCTAAATGAAAAGTTTGGCTATTCTCATCTGAATTGTTTTAAAGAATTTGATAAGGGAGAAAGTTTCCTTGGAAGGGAAAATGCATCTGAAATTATTTTAGTTTCTAAATTAAGAGAAGCTCTTTCTACATTAAATCCAGATTTGCCTATCGATGCGACAGAACAGACAATAACTGAATTGAAAAAAGATAGAAGCAAAATGAGCTTATTCAATGCGAATAAGGAAGTTTATCACTTAATCAAAAATGGAGTTAAAGTTAAAACAAAAATCAATAACAAGATAGAAGATAAGGTTGTAAAAGTTATTGATTTTAAAAATGCTTCAAAAAATGATTTCTTCATGGCAACTCAATTTTGGATTACTGGAGAGATATACAAAAGAAGACCAGATTTGATTTTATTCGTAAATGGTATACCTTTAGTCCTAATGGAATTTAAGAGCACGCAAGTTAATCTTCAAAAAGCTTATGACGACAATATAACAGACTACAAAGATACAATCCCACAAATATTTAATTATAATTCTTTTATCTTAATTTCAAATGGTCTAGATTCTAAGATTGGTTCGATGACTTCAGAATATGAGCATTATTCTAACTGGAAAAAATTAAGTGAGGATGATAAAAAACCATCTACATTTTTAGATAAGGCACTGTTTGGAACTTGTTCTCCGGAAAATCTTCTTGATCTTTTCGAAAACTTTACTTTATTTACATCTATTAATAATAAACCTGTAAAGATAACGGCCAAGAATCATCAATTCCTTGGTGTTAATAATTCTGTCGAATCTTTTAAGAAAAGGAAGGAGAATAAAGGAAGGCTTGGAGTTTTCTGGCACACGCAAGGATCCGGAAAAAGTTTTTCTATGTTATTTTTTGCTCAGAAGATATTAAGAAGGTTTGAAGGAAATTATACTTTTGTTGTAGCTACTGATAGGAATGAATTAGATACTCAAATCTATAAAAATTTCCAAGATGCTGGAGTTGTGACTGAAGAAGATGTTCAAGCTAAAAGCGGAAAACATCTCAAGGAATTATTAAAAGAAAATCACCGAATGATTTTTACACTAATTCATAAGTTTGGAACAAAGAAAGGTGAAACTTATCCAGAAATTTCTAGTAGAGAAGATATTATTGTAATGACTGATGAGGCCCATAGAACACAATACGACACCCTGGCTCTAAATATGAGAACCGCGCTTCCCAATGCTTCTTTTATAGGATTCACTGGAACTCCTCTTATGAAAAAAGGGGAAGAAAAAACGAAAGAGGCATTCGGAGATTATGTTAGTGAATATAATTTTAGGGATTCAGTAGATGATAAAGCAACTGTTCCGCTTTATTATGAAAATAGGGTTCCAGAGTTGCAATTGATTAATCCAGTTTTAAATGATGAAATTTATGAAGTTATCGATGATGCAGATCTTTCGGAAAAAGAAACTGAAAAACTAGAGAAAAGACTTGGTTCTAATTATGATATTATAACTCGGGAAGATAGACTTAATACTATTGCTGAAGATATTGTTAATCACTTTTTGGGAAGAGGTTATTCTGGAAAAGCGATGGTCCTTTCTATAGATAAATTTACTACAGTTAGAATGTATGACAAGGTAAAGTATCATTTTAACAAAAGGCTTGAGAATCTAAAAATTAAGTTGAGAGATTCTCCTCCAGAAGATCATGAGGAAATAAAAGAAAAAATCAAGGAAATAAAAGATTTAGATATGGCCGTAATTATTAGCTCTGAACAAAATGAAATAAAGAAATTCTCAAATAAGGGTTTGCAAATTAAATCTCATCGTGAAAGAATGATTAAGGAAGATTTGGCAGAGAATTTTAAGGAAACAAAGGGTTCATTGAAAATAGTATTTGTTTGTAACATGTGGATTACTGGATTTGATGCACCTTCAGTTTCTACAATGTATTTAGATAAGCCTATGAAAAATCATACTCTAATGCAAGCAATTGCTAGAGCTAATAGAGTCTTTGGAGATAAGCAGGGAGGATTCATTGTAGACTATATCAACGTATTCAAAAATTTAAAGGAGGCCTTAGCTATTTATGCTTCTTCTAGGGACGGGTCAACTGAAATTCCTATTGAATCAAAAGAAAAGTTATTTGAGGCCCTTAAAGAATATTTTATGGAATTTAAAAAATTCCTCAATAAGAACAAAGTTGATTTGAAAAAAATAGAACTTTCAAAAGGGATGGAGAAATATGGCCCTTTAAATGAAGCAATCTCTAACTTAGTTGCAAGTGAAGAAATTAAAAAAGATTTTTTAACAAAGGCTGGAAATGCCATTAAAATATACAAGGCAATTTTACCGCATAAACAAGCTTCAGAATTTACAAAAGAAATAGAAATAATTAAGGTTTTGACTAAGATGATTTATTCTTTAGATCCCGAAGTAGATATAACATCTGTAGTTAGGGATATTAGAGAAGTTCTGGATCTTTCTATCTCTTCTAAAGGATATTTAATTAACAAAGAAAGACAAGATGATTTGATTAATATAGGGGATATCGATTTCGAAAAATTGTCTGAGAAATTCAACAAAAACAGAGATAACTCCCAACTTGAAAGGTTGAAAAATATCCTATCATTCAGATTAAAAGAATTAATGCAATTAAATGATACCAGGGTAGATTTTCAGGAAAGATTCGAAGATATTATTAAAGAATACAATTCCTCTTCTAAAAACAATGATAAATATTTTGAAGCATTAAAGAAATTTTCCAAGGATTTGGCCAAAGAAGAAGAAAGATATGTTGAAGAAGGCTTAACTGAGGAAGAATTAGCTATTTATGATAAACTGAAAAAAGGAAAATTATCTGATTTAGAAAAAAAGAAACTAAAAAAAATTGCCAAAGAGTTACTTGCAAAATTAATTCCTAAAAAGGTAGTTTTGGAATGGAAAAAGAAAATGCAGTCTATCGCATCAATACACATAACTATCCAAGATGAATTGGAAAATCTTCCAGAAAGCTATACACCACTGGATCGAAAAGAAAAAGAATTGGTTGTATTTCAACATGTTTATGATCATTATTCTGGAGATAGAAAAAATGTTTATTTAACTAATAAAGCAAAATGAGTAAAAAAGATATGAAAGATGATAAGGCACCACACATTAAAGACGTAGAAGACTTGAAAGCAATTGTTAAAGCAAAAAATCCTGCCTCAATTGAAGAATTACAAAAAATCATTGAAGGAGAGGCTGACAACATCCCAAATTTAACAAAAAGAATTAAAGAAATGATTCTAGTAAGGGGGTCAATTATAGATATGGCAATAAATATTGAAACCGTTTACAATGAAATCATCTTATTAACTGAAGCTCCTGGAAAAATTAAAGATATTTTTCAAAAGAAAACGGACTTTATTAAGGAAATTATGGAAGCCTTAGGTTCTCAAAAAGAACACTTTTCAAAGGAACTATTTGAAAAGATGGACCGTCTTGTTACAATAAGGAATCTATACGCTCATGTGCCACAAGAATATTTCTCGGGAGATTTTAGGTTTAATGGAGGAGATCATTATTACAATAAAAAAACTGAAGATCTTAAAGAAAGGCCAATAAAGGAGATAAACACTGAATTTGTAAATCTTTGTATTCTTATGCAGCAGAAATTAGGAGAATGCCTTAAGTTAATAACAAAAGAAGTTGAGAATCAAAAATCCTATGTAGATTAAATAATTATATTTTTCGCACTCATTAAATAGTCGCTCCATTTTAAAAGGACTAATTGTTTTAGTACTCCAGATAAACTCGAAGGAGTGTATTAGCAATTCTGAATACCCGGTTGGAGTGGTTGACCACTTACCGATGCTGTTTTGTTATTTTTTAAAAAATAACACTAACAATCTACTGCCGAAACGTTTAAATACTTTTTACCATAACATATATTATTCGACTTACTTGTTGTTGGCTTCGGTTGACTTCATCCCAGTTGAGTGTTTAGCTTCGGTTAAGCTGGAGAGGGGCTACGTAAAAAATATGTACTCTCCTTTTTATTTTCTCTAATACTTTTATTCGGATCTAGTAAACCGGTTGGAACATTTAAATCCTTTTTAGAAGGACACACATACGCACCAATGAACTCCGGTTGGAGTGGTTGACCACTTACCGATGCTGTTTTGTTATTTTTTAAAAAATAACACTAACAATCTACTGCCGAAACGTTTAAATACTTTTTACCATAACATATATTATTCGACTTACTTGTTGTTGGCTTCGGTTGACTTCATCCCAGTTGAGTGTTTAGCTTCGGTTAAGCTGGAGAGGGGCTACGTAAAAAATATGTACTCTCCTTTTTATTTTCTCTAATACTTTTATTCGGATCTAGTAAACCGGTTGGAACATTTAAATCCTTTTTAGAAGGACACACATACGCACCAATGAACTCCGGTTGGGGCGTGGGTTTTTACCGACGGGGAATTGAAGTTTTATGCTTTTTGTCGACGACAAAATCTTTTATTTTCTTGAGCGTTGAATGATTTGCTAGGACTGGGCGTTGAAGTATTTTACTGGGAACTCAAGTCGCTTTTTTAATTAGCTCTTGAATCTTTTTTTCAAGAAAATCTAATCTTAATTCTTGTAATTTATTATCTGAGTAGATTTTATTCACTTTTCTTTTGAAAATCATTCCGTGATTCTCATCCATTAAATCTTCTTCTTTTATAGTGTCTTGCATCCCTAACATTTCAGAATAATAGTGTATTCTTTCAGATTTCTTCCAACCAAAGCGGTATTTTAGACCAGACTCAGATTTATATTTTGGTAACCAATAACAGCAAGAGCAATGCCTAAAGTCATACATTGTGAGTTCAGAATATTTTTGACCTGCAAGACTTTTTTCTGTTCCTAGAACTATCTTTGCTAATTTTTGTAAATTATTATTAATTGTAAATGGGCTAAAGGAAAAAAGGTAATCTTCTTCTGAAAGACCTTTTTTGTTTATATATTCTTTTATTAGTTTAGAAGAAAACATTAGCTTTATTCTTCTTCCAAAGGTTTTACTTATTTCCTCTCGGATAGTTACTTCCTGAAAATTATTATTAAAATCTGAAACCCCTATGTTTAATAATTCTGTTGGGGCCCTTATTCCAGAATCATAAAGAAAGGTTATCAAGACTTTATATTCAAATGAAGCCTTTTCGCATAATTTTTCTATTTGTTCTTCAGACATGTAAACCCATTTAGGCTTATCACAAATTGCATCCAAGTCTATTGTGATGTCTCTTATTTCATTTCCTTCTTTTCGATTTACTTTTTGCCACCAGTGCCAGAATGCTTTGAAAATCTTAACAAAGTTTGCTGGATCTTGGTAAACTCTTCCATCTAGTCTTCTTATTTCTCCATTTTTTATTTTATTGAAATAACTGTGGAGAGTATTTTCATCTATTTGAGAAATATCTTCTAATCCATGGATCTTCTCAAATGCCTTTGCTAAAAAAATCATTCTTTGAATTATATTATTGAGCCGTGTGTAACTTCTAGGACCCTTTTTTGATTTTACTGCCACATTTAATCCTTCTTGCATATCATATAGATAAGCTAAAATTAATGAGGAATTCATTAGAGAAATTCCTTTAATTCCCCTTGTATTTTCTTTTAGCCATTTTAAATATCTTTCTTTGTGTTTATATGGATCTCGTTTTTCCATACTTGATTAATTGTTTTTAAAAAAGAAATAATTTTCTTACTTTGCAGGTAGCCTTTGTAAAATTTTTTGAAAAATATGAAGATAAATAATAGCTATTTATTCTTCTAAAATCGCCTCAACCTTATTAATAAACGAGATTGCCTTCTTTCTTAACTCAGTTACTTTATCTTTGGTAAAAATGTTTTTTGTTGAATAACTTGCGTTGTGCCTTTCTTGTTTTAAATCAGTATAAAATTCTGCATCTGACTTACTAATAGACAGTTCTTCAATCATCTCAGCTTCTTTATAAGAAAAATCAGAATAGTTTTTTATTAAGAATAATAGGGTCGCAGTATGGTTTTTGGAGGAATATCCTTTATTAGTTAGAAGAGCCAAGCAAGAATGATACAATGCGTAATATAAACTCACAATTATCCAATCATTATATTTTCCGTTTTCGATTAGCAAATTAACCAGACCCAGATTATGTTTTGATTTTTCTAAATGTGCTTTAACCAGATCTTTTGCGCCCCTGGATTTAATAATATTTCCTTTCCTTAAATGAAATTCAAGTTCATTATCTAAAAGGATTTTATCTTCAAAATAGTCTTTAATCTTCTTCATTTTTTTTATAATAATTCAAACCTCCTTTAATTGGGAAGCCATAGTTTTTGGCCTGTAATATTAAATGGTCCTTTGATGTTTTAAATTTATCTAGAGTTATGTAAGTAATACTCAGAGGATAATTTGACTCAGAGTTTATTTTTTTTTTAAGTGCATTTATTTTTTGTTTGATTTCCTTCTCATATAAGCTCTGTAATTTTAAATCTAAAAAATTATAAATTACTACCAATAAATCAATATCTGAGCCTTCTTTCTCCTGTTTTCTAGAGGAAGAACCAAATAGAATTACAAACGCAATTTCATCGGGCAAATCTTTTAAGAAATTATTCAATGGCACCCTAACCTCCGGATTTAGACTTTTTAGCCTGTCAGAATCCAATGAAAAGAATATCTGTGGCTTCTTTGAGTCAAATAGCTTATAATAGATATTTGAAGTCTTTTTATCTTCCCCAATTTGTTTTAACTTTAAAAGCTTGGATAGCACATTTTGTAGGGAACTGTTTGAGAGATTAGTAAGGCTCTTTAATTCACTAAAATAGAGCCATTCCTTGCCACTTTTATAAAATGCCTTGTAAATTTTTTCTTTTGCTTCCATGATAAATCCACTTAAACCTGCTTTTTAAATCTTGCCATTTTATGGTAAAATCTTGCCATTTTATGGTAACTCTCAATTTCAAATTGCAAGCAACTTGAGGAAGAGTGATTATAAAAAACTTGCCCCAACTTTCCGTCACCCACCAGTAGACCAACAAGATTTAAAAAGAAAAGCCACCAATTACAATAAAGCAAACGCAAACGACATCACCTTAAGATGCTTGACTAGGGTCGTCGACGGTTGGGGCGTCCTGGACTCTTCCGATATTTCATGGGTGCGTATGTATGTCCTTAATAAAATGAAAATCTGTTCCAACCGATAGTAGTGGGAGAATTCAATTAACCATAATATTATTGAGGCTTGTATAATTTTCTGGTAGAATTGCTTTAAAAAGATTTCTCTCACTTCTTTTTTCGTGTAACTTTCTTGACAGCTACAACCTTCTTCTTGACCGGCTTTTCTTTTTTTAGCTCTGCTAATTCTTCTCGGAGTCTCGCGATTTCTTCAAGAAGGGTCGCATGATTTATAGACAGATGCTGAATCTTGTCGTGTATATCTGAGAACGCATCGTTCAGCATCAGCATATCTTTTTTCACATAGCCGAAACTCGCAGAAACATTTCTTTCTATTTGTTCAACAGATTTTTCCATAATATCTTATGATTTTGATATTTATAAACTTTTGTAACTTTAGAATTAAGACAGAAACGTATTTAAGGGAAAATTTCCTTTTTTGATTGATGAAAAATGAACCGAAAGCGGCGGAAGGTGGAAGGCATTTTGCCTACTTTGCAGATAGAATTATGAGAGATGTCCCGAAAAAACAAAGAGAATTATATTTTTCTTTGATGGAAACTGAGCTCTCAAATTTTTCTTGTAATCCTGATTCTCGAAATGAAAGTTGGGAACTGGATGATGATACACTCTCTTCTTTAGAAAAAAATCCGAGGGCACTGGTAGAAATATTGAGAGAAAAATGTTATTTAGATAGTAAGCCTGGAAATGCCTACAATACTATGAGAGGATTTCTGTCTTCTTTTCAGGAAGGACATATGCGTTCAGCTTTAGATGGGATGAAAGACCTTCCTGTACAGCATAAGAATTTTGAAAGGGATATATATATTTATAGAGATTTCCCCGTAAGCTAATTTCAATTAATCGCAAGAATTAAAAAGGCGAAAGAGTTATCTTTATTATGATTAAGAAAAAGAGTTCGTCAATAAAAGCTGTAATTTTGAGTATTGCAATCGCTTTAATTTCTGTTTTCTTTTTTGCCTATGCGATTCAATCTGTTTATCCTGCTCCAGAATATGAAAACTTTTGTGATATTAAACCTGTAAAAGTTAATCTGAACGATGAAACTAGTTGTATTGAGGCGAATGGTAAATGGGTAGATTATGAAAGAGATTCTTTAGACATGGAGATAAGGGGATATTGTGATAGGGATTTTGCTTGTAGGGGAGAGTACGAAGAGACAAGGGATGTTTATGAGAGAAATGTATTTTTTGCTAATTTGATTATTGGTATTAGTATTTTTGTTATCGGATTTTTCTTAGCCATCGAGGCTGTTTCGGGTGGATTAATGGGTGGTGGATTGATATTAATGTTTTATGGAACAATAAGATATTGGGGCAATTTGTCGGACATTTGGAGAACGCTTCTTTTGGGATTTTCTTTGGTAGTTTTAATTTGGCTTGGTTATAAGAAGTTGAATAAATAAATTTAAGAAAGATATTTTCATTGTATTATTATCATAGTCATCTCACTTGGCTGAGATGATTGGGCTGTTCACACGCGGCGTGTGCAGCCCACTCTTTTATAAATAATAATACTTAACATTAAAATTATTCCGCCAATAAAAAATCCTCCAATGATGTCGGTTAACCAATGAATTTGAAGATAAATTCTAGTAAATCCGAATAAAAGAGCTATTAAAATTGTTATTATAGTTGCTGTAATTTTATATTTTTTGTCTACGAATAAATAAACGATTAGTCCAAAAAATACTATTGCAACTGTGACATGTCCACTCGGGAATGAAAATCCCGAATCTTGAATTAAAGAATTTAGAGGACGAGCTCGCTGAAATATTTCTTTTAGTAATTTTATTATTATTCCCGTAGCTATTATTGTTGAAGCCAAAAAAATTCCTTTGCTTTTGGATTTTTTAAAATAAATATAAACTGATATAATTAATGAAAATAATATCATATATATCGGCTCAAATACTATCGCGATAAATTTTGAAAAGTTTGTCAAAACAGGATTCTGAATAGATTGCATAAATACATTAGTTGTGGTGTCAATTAACATAAGATTAATAGCGATAAAATATTAATAAACCTTTGTCATCCGAAACATAAATTGAGTCGCCGGCGTCGTTCCATATGTGCGAGAATTGTTTTGTGAATTGTGAATTTGGATTTAGAGTTGCGTGGTAAGTGTGAGTCGCGTCATCTTTAAATGTAATTTGGATTGTTTTATCGCAATTGTTTTGAAGAATTATTTTTTCGGGCTCGCTGGTTTTTAGTTCAATTAATTCAACGCAATTTTCATCTGGGGATTTTTTCCAAATTCCTTTTTGATTTAACCTTGCGAATTCTTCGGCTTGTTTTAGGTCGTCATAATATTTATCTTCTTCATAATAATATAGAGAAGCTAATCCTTGTAGTAAAATTTCTTTGTTTATATTTTTGTCATCTATGAATACATACGCTAAAGTTCTGCCATATTTTCCAACCCCATAAGATTCGATTTGAATTTGTTTATTTAAAATTTGTTTTTCTAAAAAATCCGTTGCATCTTCACTGAATGGCATTGATTTTTCGGGGGTGTTTATGCCAAGAAATCTAATGGTTTGTCCATCTGTTGATTTTGCCGTATCACCGTCAATAACTTGGGAAATTTCAATGGTTATGATGTCGGCTGTAGCACCAGTAAAATAATAGTAAAATATGCCTGATGTGACAAATAATAGTGCCAGGATGATTGATTTGGGATTCATTGTATTTTTAAGATAGCAAGGTTTAAAAGTATAATTTTTGTGAATAATTTATGACAACCGTGAGGATTAAATTGCAGAGTGTAGAGATCGATAAATTGAATGAAGTTATTGACCGGATAAAGACGATTGCTAGTGGAGCTGGGATGCCGATTTCTGGACCGATTCCGTTGCCGACGAAAAGATTAAAGGTAACTACTCGAAAATCTCCTTGTGGAGATGGAACAGCTACTTTTGATAGATATGAGATGAGGATTCATAAGCGGATTATTGACTTGCCAGCTAATGATAAAATTTTGCATAATATTATGAGAATTTCTATTCCTCGAACTGTTAAGATTAAGATTGAGATGGTTGATTAGCTTCTTATTTTATTAGAGAACTTCTATCTGTGCAATACTTTTTCCATAAATTCATGTCGCTTAAAACTTTTGCCTCTCTTAATCTTTTCGGAACAGTCACCTCATATTCAATTATCTTAAGTGTTAAATCGTCCAGAAGCTTTTTTTCCGATATTCTGTCTCCTGATTCACAAGCTGATGTTGCTCTTCCTTGAAGTCTTTGTACTTCACCGTAACGATGCATATACTCTACAATCGTGCTGTCTCTTCTACAAATCATTCTTTTTTAGTTCAAAAAGAATTTATAAATCTTTCTATTGTTATTCCTAAATAGTTAATACATTGTTACAATAACTAATTTTAAAAAGCGTTCTTTCTGTTGATATATATGCCCATATCGCGTAATGGTATCGCACATGACTGGAACTCATGACCTTTATAGGTATCGAGGTTCGATTCCTCGTGTGGGCGTATTATAGAACCGAGTTATATAAGGACGGGTGTATAATTTCTAAACATTTATATATCTCTTTTGGATTGTATTAATATGAATATTCTAAGTAGAACAATTACGGGAATTCTTGGGGTTATTTTGGGGTTAGTTTTAATAGCTATTAGTTTCTCTCATGAATATTGGGTTTTAGTTTATGGTATTCCTATTCTTATAATTGGATTTTTTATTCTTTTGAATAAAAAGGAAGATGAAATTGAAAAAATAAAAGGAGGTAAAAAATAATGACAGATATAATTGTTACAACTGGGAACGAAATTCCTGGGAAAAAGATTGTCAAGGTTCTTGGGGTTGTTAGGGGTAGTACAGTGAGGGCGAGAAATATTGGAAGAGATATTGGGGCTGGGTTTAAAAATATTATTGGTGGAGAAATTAAAACCTATACAGAAATGACTCAACACTCAAGAGATGAAGCTTACAACAGAATGGTTAATGAGGCAGCAAACTTGAAAGCAGATGCAATTATTGGAGTTAGATTTATGACTTCAATGGTGATGGCAGGGGCTTCAGAAATGTTGGCATACGGAACAGCAGTTAAACTTAATTAATAATATTCTTTTAATATTCTATAAAAAATAAGTAATATAGCTAAGATTAGAATGGATAAGAAAATTTCAATAAGATTTGATTTTTTATCTTCTTTATCTGATCCGATTAAAGAACCTGATAAATCTTGAATGCAACCCACCCTCTCAATATTTTCAACTATGTCTTTTTCGCAAGAATTAATGTCTCCACAGATTCTTGTTTTTATTCCGTTGATACACGAACTCCACTCATCACATTCCCATAATGAAGTACATAATAGATTACGCTTACTGTTTCTTGTATTATCATCTGAATCATCATTATCTATTGTAAATTCGCCTGAAACATCATAAGTTATTCCGCCCCTTACTTGGTTTGTTGCGCCAACCCTTAATATATATTCATCGTCTTCATAATCTTCTGTGTTCCATAAAAATTCTCCATCGTTTGGTTGATTACTTGTCAAGATAACCCAAGTTGTTCCATCGTTTATACTATATTCAATAGAAATTAGAAGAAGTTCTCCTCGGGAATTTGTTGCATTCCATAAAATAAGTTCGTTTCCAGAAAGAGTCTCTCCTCCAGTTGGGAACAAGAGTTCTACGTTTGTTATACTTTCATTTTCAATAGGCGAAGCTATAGGAACTAATTCTATAACTATATTTTTATCTTCATCTACTTCCACGCTTCCTGTTTGAGTATAATATCCTGTCTTTGAGATTTCATAGCTATAATCATCTGGATTAACATTGAAATCAATTTCTCCTTGAAAATCTGTTTCTCCCGCTTGTGTTCCTAATATAACTTCTACATTTTCAAGTAATTCTCCTGTGGTAGAATCCTCTACGATAAAAACCACATTATATGTTTCAATGGGTGAGGTTGTAGGAATTAATTCTATAATTATATTTTTATCTTCATTTACATTCACACTTCCTGTTTGGGTGTAATATCCTGTATTTGATATTTCATAGTCATAATCATTTGGATTAACATTGAAATCGACTTCTCCTTGAGAATCCGTTTCTCCTGTTTGTGTTCCTAATGTAATTTCTACATCTTCAAGTAATTCTCCTGTAGTAGAATCCTCTACGGTAAAAACCACATTATATGTTTCTGAGGAAGTATCAACCTGTACTCCTAATATCGCGATATCTTCTGGGTTTGTTTTTCCGTCGCATAATGAACTTTGAGCAACTCCCATAACTTTAACGTTTAGATAACCTCCTATGGACGCTAACCAATTAAAAATTACGTCTTCAGCATCAAAATCATTTCCATTTGCTTCAACTGTAAAATCATTTGAATAAATTAAATTATTAGAATTGTCTCTTATCTCATAATTTATTGCTGTAGGAATTGGTGTTTTAACTCCTGAAGAATCTACATAGTTACTTATTTTATTGAATGTGAATTGAACGTTCTCTCCCTGGTCTCCTGTTTCAGGATCAGCTTCTAAATCATTTACTATCGTATAACATTGATTAAGAGGTCTTGCTGGCCATACTGTGAATATTCTTGAAGTTGTTTCTTGAAAATTGCTACTACATTGGTTATCAATAACGTCTGTCACAATTGTTGCCGTGTAAGTATCTTCATATTCGGGAGTCCATTCAAATTGAACATTTTCTGAAGTATCCATAAGAAGATTAAGAGTTACTGAATCAGTATATACGACATTATTTAAACTATTTTTTATGGTAAGAGTGACCGTAGTTTCAGCAGAATAATAATCTTCATATCCGTTTGGAACATATTCTAATTCAAGGTTTGTAAAAGCACTTGATGCATCTGCTTCTAAATCTGCTTGCATATTTATTACAACAGGTTCGTTGACATAATTACTATTTGTAACACTGAAAGAATCTATTGGGGAATGGCAAGAAGTCGCTTTATTAAAATTATAATTGTATTCTAAGGTTGCACCATATCCCCATATGCTTTCAACATATTCCTTTGGAAGATATCCTTCTTTGAAAATATAATGTGCGTAATTGTCAACATTAGAGATTGTTGAACTTGGGTTGTAAGGATATTCAAAAATAATATGGTTATCTGAACCAGAATTTAAATTATACAGCTGATTTCCTATACTATCACAAGCATTATCGCTACAATAGTAAAGTAAACTCTGGACATATGTTAAAGAATTTCCTGTGCTCAAATCATAGAAATAATCATTTTGAATAACTCCTGTAACAGCCGAAACAAAAGAAAAACTAAATACTAATATACTAAAAATCAAAATTCCCCTGGTTGTTATTTTATTATATTCCATTTTATTATCTAGTCCCAACTCCATTTCCTCCGTCTTGAGCTCCTCCGCCTGTGGTTGATGATGGGCTTGTTCCATCTCCACTTCCACTTCCACTTAAATAGGCCGAAGATACTTCTATAATAGTATAAGAATTTTTATTTACTTTTTTTACCCTTATTCTTCTTGCTGGAAAACCATATCCAAGAACTTTGGAATTCCATCCTTCTGGATTTAAACAAGATGTGATTAGTCTAATGGCTAAAGTACTGTCATCACTTATATATTCTTCATTAAAATTACCTGTTTTTTTGATAGATTTTACAACTTTTTCTAAATCAGAATATTCTATTTGTTCCCAATGTTCTTTATCTGCTGGTCCGTAATTTGGTGGATTAAATTCATATTTATCCTTAGCTACATCTTCTAAGAGGAATAAATTACCTGAATTCCTTTCACTATAAACCCATAATTTAGAATCTTCAGAAAAATGAGCCTCATAATCATCATTGCCTCTTTTGCCAGTTGATTCAAATTTGAGAGTTGAAGGTTTAACTGTATTAATTTTTCCTATTTTTCCTGGCATTATAAATTTTCTATAAGTATATGATAAGTAGCTTTCATTTGATTTTCTTCGAAGTTCTTCTGCCAAAGATACATTTGGAGTAAACAATAATGAAGAAGAAGATAATGCTACTATCCCTGCAACTAATCCCACAATTATTTTTGAAGGCTTTTTGATTTTTCCTTTAATTTGTTTTTCATCGTGATGATTCATTTTCCATTCCTCACCACCTCTGTGTAATTTTAGAATGGTAACAATCTTTATAAGGTTTTCTCTTTTGTGCTATTAATCCAATTTTGCATTTAAAACTCTAACATCTGGACTCCATAAAGAGACTTTATCTTCTTTAAAGCGTACACCTCGCGAAACTTTCTGGATTAATTCTCGTCTTGCTTTGTCTAGATAAAATTCCATAAATTTTTTCGGTTGTTCTTTTTTTAATATTCTCCAGAAAAGTCCTTGAATATTTGGATAAGGAAATTTGGTTACGAGAATTGAATTACATTGTTCGCCTGGGAAATCTATGCCTCTTGAACATTTTGTTGTGAATAAAACATCTTCTTCTCCATTTGAAAATTCGTCAACTGCAGTATTACCTCGTGATTGTATTTCTCTTAATCTTTCCTGTGTAATTAAATTGTCAAATTTTAATTTTGTATTTTCTTCTTCTGTTGGCAAATCTTTGAATGCGCTGACATGGACAAGAGTTGGAGGTTCGGCGTTTGCCATGCACATGTCCATTATTTTCAAGTACATGTTTCGAGTAATTGTTCCGTTTTTGAAATTCGAGAATGAGCAATTTCGCTCTATCCCCGTTCGCTGTGTATGAATATCGCCCAAATTTTGAGTTTCAGCTTCGATAATTTTAAAACTATCTAGTCCAAAAATATTTTTTAAGACTTGCTCGGAATGAAGTGTGCCTGACATCATTATCAAAATATTATTTTGTTCAATTAATTCTTTTAATTTTTGCGCAAGATTAATTGAAACTATGTTTACTATAATTGTATCTTCGGCATTCCTTGAATAAAGATTTCTTTGCGATTCTTTTTCAATTTTGTCTATGGAAATATATGCTTCGTCTAAAAGATTCTCAAATGAATGGGCGATTTCTACCAACGCGTTATAATAACTGAGTTCTTCATCTTCGGCAAGATTTGGATTTTTCAATGCAATTTCAATTATTTTTAAAATTGGGGATTTGTTAAGTTTCTGAATATCTATCAAGGGGGGTGAAAATAAAATATTGTTGACCTGATGAATTAATTCTTTGACTACTGTTCGATCGTCTTGGTCTTTCGGCATAAGATTTGATAGAGTAGATTGGAGCCGATTTAGATTTAATTTTCGTTCGCTTGAAAATGAATCTAAAAATTCGTCGCATTCATCTATGATATCAAGGTCGGTTTTTGGTTTTCGCCCAATCATTGTTTCTATGTGATATTTCATTGAGTTGAAAACTAAAACATCAGCGTTGGCGTAAGATTCACATTGGTCATAATATCCGCATCCTTTTTTTCTCTGGAATAAGGCAAATTCTTTTCCACAAATTGCATCATATTTTTTTTTGTTTATTCCTGATAGCCCTTTTGGATTAATTTCTGCTGGCATAATTGGAGCCCAGTAAGGACAAACTGGCGCGATATTCATTCGTCTGACGTCGGAAGCAGTTGAAAAATCTTCTTTATTTGTCTCTGGATTTGAATCTATGTATTTTAAAAGTTGTTCCGTATTTTTTTCTTTAATTTCAATTGTGCAGGGGAGCTCAGGATCGTCGGCTTTTTCTCCGCTAAATGGACATCTAAAATTATTCCGACCCTTGATAATCGCGATTTTTAGGGGTTTCTTATCTTGTTTTAATATAAATTTTTTCTGTGTATAATCCTTTTCGTATTGTTCCTGGAGCGATTTGATTGGAACAACTATGCTAGTTTTTTTGAAATGGCGTGCGAGATTTAAAGCGATAGCTGATTTCCCTGAACCACACGAGCCCTTGATAAAGATTAATTTTTCTCCATTAGCTATTGCATCCAGAATTTCTTTAACTATATCTTCTTGAGTTTTCCCATTTGAAAATTTTAAAGGATTGAGTTTTTCTCCGTCGGTATCAAAAGGATTTACTGAATCTGGATTTTCTACTTTGTTATATAATGACCACATATTTACACCTCTTTGAAAAATCGAAGTGTTGACTTTTAAAGATTGTTGTGATTATATGAATGTTGTCTCTGTAAAGTGATAAACATAGTAAAATTTATAAAGCTAATTATTACATTCAATATATGGTAAAAAAAGATTTGGATACTATTATGAAAGGATGTAATGGTAGCGAAGAAGATGCTATAAGATATATTGAAGAAAATATGGGAAATGACCCTGTGACTAGCACGGAATTATATGTTCAAATTGCAAGCAGATATAGCCCTGTTTTGGGAAAAGTTCTGGAATATTCTACTAGTCAATTAAGCAACATGTCTATGTTCGATGATTTAACTGGACTATACAATAGAAGATTTTTTGATGCTACATTAAATAAAACAATTGCAAAAGGAGGAAGAGGAGAAGTAGCTTCTTTAATAATTGCAGATATTGATCATTTTAAATTATTTAATGATAATTATGGTCATCTTGCTGGAGATACAGTTCTCGAGTCAATAGGTGATTTTTTGAAAAAGAATGTTCGAAAATCAGATGTTGCTTGTAGATATGGAGGAGAAGAACTCGGAATTATTCTCCCTGGGACTAAAATAGAAGGAGCTTTGGATTTGGCTTATAAATTAAATCGAGGAATCGCTGATTATAATATTTAATTTCAAAACGAAAGTGGTAGCAATCATAATTTACCAGTTAATGTTAGTCTAGGAGTAGATCAAATTAAAAAAGGTGACTCTTGCAACAGTCTTTTTGAAAGAGTTGATGGATTTTTATATGATGCTAAAAATAATGAAAGAAACTGCGTATTTGGACCAGGGGGACTTTATGTACCTAGTCCTTAGTTTTCCTAAAAAACCAGTTTTTCTTTCTATTCCGAACAAATCCGCTTTCTAGTGCGGAGATTTGCCTTTGGGATTCTTTTAAGTCAAGTCTTAGGTTTTTGA
>Ga0222679_1000333_pt1 | contig 18332 bp, 17 predicted proteins | sample AntAcemetagen939_FD_179843 | JGI IMG/M metagenome (GOLD analysis project Ga0222679, IMG submission 179843) | Saline water microbial communities from Ace Lake, Antarctica - #939 | ecosystem: Environmental > Aquatic > Non-marine Saline and Alkaline > Saline | place: Antarctica: Ace Lake...
ATTATTCATTCGTCTGAAAATATTGTAGGATTTGTTGCAGAAGAGGGAGGTTTAACTTCACATGTCTCAATTTTGGCAAGAACATTGGATATTCCGATGGTATTGGGTATAAATAAAGTTACAAATATTATTAAATCAAATGAAAATATTGTTCTAAATGCAAACAAAGGAGTGTTAATTAGAAATCCGGGAACTAATGAAATTAAAGAATATAGAGAAGAGCAAAAAAAGCATTTTGCAATTGAAAAAATATTTATTCAACACAAAAACGACCCGACAATCACAAAAGATGGGAAAACAATACGTTTAGCTGCAAATATTAATTTACCTGTTGAATTGAACATGGTGAAAAAATATGGTGGAGATGGAATTGGATTATATCGTACTGAATATTTATATTTAATGAAAAATGATTTGCCAACAGAAAATGAATTGTTTCATGAATATTCACATATTGTTAAAGAATTACCAAATGAGGAGATAGTAATTCGAACAATTGATCTTGGTGGTGATAAAATGTATTTAAAATTTGGGGAAGAGCTTTCTAAGGAACGAAATCCATTTATGGGATATAGAGCTATTCGTATATGTTTGGATAAACCTGATTTTTTTATTACTCAATTGAAAGCGATATTGAGAGCTTCTCATTATGGAAAAGTAAAGATAATGATACCGATGGTTTCAACAATTGAAGAAATTATAAATGCGAAAAAATATATTCAGAAAGCGAAAGATATTTTGATTAAAGAAAGAAAACCATTTGACGAAAATATTAAAGTTGGAATTTTAGTTGAGACGCCTTCTGTTGCATTTTTGGCAAATCGATTTGCTAAAGAAGTTGATTATTTTTCAATAGGAACTAATGATCTTACACAATATATGTTAGCAGTTGATCGTGGAAATGAAAAAATAAATGAATTGTTTTGTCATTATGATCCAGCAATAATTGGTGCAATAAAATTGGTTATAAAAGGAGCACAATCAAATAATATAAAAACAACTATATGCGGTGAAATAGCTAGTGATCCAATTGCTACTATATTATTAGTAGGTCTGGGAATAGATACTTTAAGCGTTAGCCCGATATTCCTTGGTCCAATTAGAACTGTCATTAGAAATATTTCATATAAAGAATCTAAAAAGTTCGCTAACAAAATATTAAAAATGGAAACACGTCAAGAGATAAAACTTGCAATAAGACGCGAATTTGACAAAAATTTTCCAGATTGGGAAAAGAATTATGAGAGTTTGTTGAAATAATGGAAAAATTAAGAATTTATGGGAATTGAACAATATTTTAAAATAACAATGATAAGTGAATAGAGAGAATAGGTAAAAAGACAATAATTATAAATGAATCATTCCCAATTTTCACCTTTCAACTTATTCAGTGCCTTTTTTGCGGCAATTTGTTCTGCATATTTTTTTGTCTTTGCAAGGCCGGAACTGTAAAATTTATTGTTTAAATAAATACTTACTTCAAAATTTATTTCATGTGCCGACCCATCTGTGTTTGTAACAATGAATTCAGGATTATTAATATTATTATGCTGACAATATTCAAATAATTGTCCCTTATAATTTTGTATATCCGGTGACGGGATCAATATCTCATGTTTAGAAAGCAATGTATTTGAAATAAATTTATTTGCTTCTTTCCAACTTCCATCTAAATACAATGCTCCAATAAATGATTCATAAATATCGCTTAAAATTGAGTTTAAATTTCTAATATTGTCTTTCTCGGCTCCTTTACTTATTTTTAAAAGTCGACTAAATCCAAGTTTTTTAGAAATTTTTGATAATGTGATTTTATTTACTAACTTAGATCGCATTTTTGTTAAATCACCTTCAGGAAGTTCAGGATAATTATCAAATAAATATTTTGTTACAGCTAATTCTAAAACAGCATCGCCTAAAAATTCTAGTCGTTCATAACTGGAATTTCTATCATTAGGTGTTTTAATACCTGATGTATGAAGAAATGCTTGATATACTAATTCTGGGCTATGAAAACGATAAGAATGAATATCATAGACCTTTCTTAATAATCTTTTTGATTTGCGATAAACAACAAATTTATAAAGATTATTGAAGTAGTTCATTGGTTTTTTAAATAGCTTCATTGTAATTAATAGAGCAATTTATATTTTTTTAAATACAAGTGTGGAATTGTGTCCACCAAATCCAAAAGTATTTGATAAAACGGCATTAACAGGTTTATTTATTTTTATATTCGGTGTATAATTGAGATCGCATTCTGGATCTGGATATTTTAAATTAATAGTCGGTGGAATAACATCATTTTCAATTGCTTTAATGGAAACGATTGCTTCAACGGCACCTGTAGCACCAAGCATATGTCCAGTCATTGATTTTGTAGAACTAATTGAAATATTTTTCGCATTTTCACCAAATACTGCTTTTATTGCCTTAGTTTCAATTTTATCATTGAATGGGGTAGAGGTGCCATGAGCATTGATGTATGAAATATCGTCAGGTTTTAAATTACCATCTTTCAATGCCATTTCCATAGATCTAATTGCACCGTCTCCATCTTCTGAAGGAGCGGTAATATGAAATGCATCGGCAGTCATTCCAGCTCCAACAATTTCAGCATATATTTTAGCATTTCTTTTCTTTGCATGTTCATATTCTTCAAGAACAATTATTCCAGATCCTTCGGCAATAACAAATCCATCGCGTGTTTTATCAAATGGACGAGATGCTGTTTTAAAATCATCATTTCGCGTACTAAGAGCTCTTAATTGCGTAAAACCAGATACTCCTAATGGAGTAATAGTAGCTTCGGCACCACCACTTACAACAACATCAGCGTCTCCGTAACGAATATGTCTCAATGCGAGTGCAATTGAATGGTTAGAGGAAGCACAAGCAGAAGCAACTGAATAATTTATTCCTTTTAATCCATATTTAATTGAAACATGACCAGCTGCAATATTTGAAATTAATTTAGGAATAAAAAATGGAGAGACCCTTTGGGGACCTTTATTATGTAAGACCATTTTTTCCTGTTCCAAAGTGTGAAGTCCACCGATTCCAGAAGCAATAATTACACCTACTTTTTCTTTATCAAGCTTATCAAAATCAAAATTTGCATTTTTTATTGCTTCATCTGATGCAATAAGAGCAAATTGGACAAATCTATCTAATTTTCGCCTCTCTTTTTTTGAGAAATAATCTTCTAAATTAATATCTGTTACCTCTCCGGCAAAATGTACTGCATAATCTGTTGTATCAAATTGAGTGATTGGACCAATACCATTGTAACCATTTTGAATATTATTCCAAAATTTATCAACCCCGGTACCTACGGGAGAGGTTACTCCCATACCGGTAATAACTACTCGTTTTTTCATTCCAGATTATTCTACATTTTTTTCTAAATAATCTAAAACATTTCCAACAGTTTTTAATTTTTCTGCTACTTCATCTTCAATAGAAATATCAAATTCATCTTCTAAAGACATGATTAATTCTACTGTATCCAAAGAATCAGCACCCAAATCATCTATGAATGAGGCATCTTTTGTAACTTTGCTTTCATCAACATCTAACTTGTCAACAACTAATTCTTTTAATTGTTCAAATGATACTTTTGCCATATTAACTCCTTTTAGTTTTTAAATATGTGTTTTTTCATTGTTATGTTATCATTCCACCATCTACAACTAATGTTTGGCCTGTAATATAATCAGATAGGGATGAAGCCAAAAATAATGCCGCATTTGCAATATCTTTTGTCGTTCCCAAGCGTTTTAATAAGATGGCATCAATTAATTGTTCTTTTGCGTCTTCTTTTAAATTCTTTGTCATTGCCGTATCAATAAATCCTGGTGCAATTGCATTTACTCTAATGTTTCTGCTTGCAAATTCTTTTGCTAATGATTTTGTCATTCCAATTACACCGGCTTTTGAAGCCGAGTAATTTGTCTGTCCGGCATTTCCAGTAATTCCGACAACAGATGAAATATTAATTATATTTCCGGATTTCTCTTTCATCATATATCTTCCTGCAATTTTTGAAGTAAGAAAAACACTTTTTAGATTTGTGTTAATTACATTATCCCAATCATTTTCTTTCATACGAATGATGAGGTTATCTCTTGTTATTCCGGCACAATTTACTAAAATATCTATTTTATTGAATTTCTCAATTGTTGTCTTGATCATATTTGTTACCGAATCTGAAATTGAGACATCGGAAACAATTGATAGGATGTTTTTGCTATCATCAAATTCCTTATTAACTATGGAGAGTGTCTTATCATCAATATCTGTAATAACAATTTTTGCACCATTTTCGTAAAATATTTTAGCAATTTCTAAACCGATTCCTCTACTTGCTCCAGTAACTATAGCAACTTTATTTTTTAAATTAGTATTATTCATTTGTGATTCTCTCGATATCCGAAATATTAGAAACTCCTTCTAAAGTGCTTCCAGGATCAATTCTTTTTATTAAACCACGCAACACTTTTCCTGGACCGACTTCAATAAATCTTTCTATTCCATCATTTCGCATATTATTAATTGTATCTAACCATAATACAGGATTTTCAATTTGTTTGATAAGGTTTTCTTTCAATTTTGGAATAGAATTGCAACTTTGTGCATCTACATTTCCATAAATTGGTATTTTTGGTTTTTTGAAACTAACTGTATTTATTGTTTCAGTTAATACTTTTGTTGCATATTTCATTAAAGGAGAATGAAAAGCACCACTTACTTCTAATTCTACAACAATTTTCGCACCCAGATCCTTTGCATATTTCATTGCGGATTGGACAGCGTCTTTTTCACCGGAAATTACAATTTGGTTTGGTGAATTAATATTAGCGATCTTTACAAGCCCAAATTGTGATGCATTTTCACATGCTTCTAAAATTTTATCTCTATCCAATTTTATTATTGCTGCCATTGTACCTGGATTTTGTTCTCCGGCATATTGCATGCTTTCACTGCGTTCTTTGACTAATTTCAATCCGTCTTCAAAAGAAAATACATCAATAGAATATAATGCAGAATATTCCCCCAAACTATGTCCTGCAACGGCATCAAATTTAATTGACTGTTCTTTTAAAATGTAAGTTATGATCGAAGATACAACATAAAGAGCCGGCTGAGTTATTTTTGTCTGAGTCAATTTGCTTATTGGACCTTCAAAACAAATCTGTGCCAGATCGAATTTAAGTATATCTTCTGCAATTTTAAACATTTTTTTTGCAATATCATAATTTTGATATAGATCTTTCCCCATTCCAACTTGTTGAGATGCTTGCCCTGGAAAAACTAAAGCTGTTTTCATATTATATTCCCCATCTAATCAAACTGCTTCCCCATGTAAATCCACCACCAAATGCACCTAACAATAATAAATCATATTTTATTAATTTTTTTTCTTGCATAGCATCGTAAATCCCCAAAGGAATTGTGGCGGCTGTTGTATTGCCATATTTATTTATATTGATGAATACATTTTCTGGGTCAATTTTTAATCTTTTTCCCACTGCTTCAATTATTCTTTTATTTGCCTGATGTGGAATAAATAATGAAACATCACTACTTGTATAATGGTGTTTTTTTAGAATATCTTTTGCCACTTGCGCCATATATTTTACAGCAAATTTATATACCGGCCTTCCATCTTGATAAATATAGTGCATTTTTTTATCTATAGTTTCATGAGTGGCTGGATTTAAACTCCCTCCACCTAACATATACAAAAGATCTTTTCCTGATCCATCGGTGTGTAAAATAGTGTCAATTATTCCATTTTCTGTTTTTGATTCTTCCAGAAGAACTGCACCAGCTCCATCTCCAAATAATACACAAGTATTTCTATCTGTATAATCTGAAATAGTTGACATTTCATCTGCACCGACGACAAGTACTTTTTTTGCCATTCTCGATTTAATAAAACTTTCGCCTATTTTTAATGCATATAGAAAACCACTACATGCAGCGGAAATATCAAATCCAAAGGCATGTTTAATCTTTAAATTATCTAATGTAACTGCCGCTGTAGAAGGGAAAAACATATCTGGACTTATAGTTGCAATTACCAAGGCGTCAATTTCATCAGAAGAAATATTATATTCCTCGAATAGATTTTGAATTGCCTTTGTTGCTAAAGCAGAAGTAGGTTCATTTTTTTCAGAGATATGTCTCTCTTTTATTCCGGTTCTTGTAGTGATCCATTCATCATTAGTATCAACCATTTTCTCTAAATCTTTATTAGTTAATATTTTTTCAGGAACATATTTGCCAACTGCTGAAATGCTAATTAATTTATCATCTAACATTAATAAAACACCATTTAAATTATAAATATTTATTAATAATACATTTTAGATCTATTTTGTACTAATAACCTGTTTTCCATCGTAATATCCACAATTTGGACATGCGTGATGTGGTAGCTTTGGTTGACTGCAATTTGGACATTTAGATACATTGGGTGTCTTTAAATTGTAATGAGTTCTTCTTTTTGCTCCTCTTGAGTGTGATTGTCTTCTTTTTGGATTTCCCATTTAATTCCTCTCTTCATTTATTTTTTTTCTAATTTCTTTTAATTTCTCAAATCTGGGGTCTATATTAATGAATTTATGTGAACATTCATAATAATTTTTATTTTTTCCACAAATTGGACATAATCCCTTGCAATCTGGCTTACATTTTTGCTTAATAGGGATTGAAATTTGTATTGTTTCTTTAATAAAATCATTGAAATCTATTTCAATTGAATTATTTTTAAGAATGATAAATTCATCATTAATAATATTATTTTTATCAAATAAGTTTTCAGGTATGATAACCAAGTTAAAATCTTTATTAAAATCAGCATTGTATTTTTCCAAACAAACATCACAAGTAAGCTCTAAAGAATATTTTATGTTTCCACGGGCAATAAATCTTTCATTTAATTTATAAACTAATATTTTTGTGTGAATATTACCAATTAAATTCTTTACATCAATAGTTGCAGAAGAATCTATAGAGTTAAATTTATTTTCATTATTTGAAATATTTGATAGCTTTATTTTCATAGCAAAAAGATAAAATATTTATTGTTTATTGTCAAGCATAATACTAAAGATAAATTAATAAATTAGTTTGTTAACAGAAATATTTGTTTAAATGTTTTCAAAAGACTCTTCCTTTAAAATATTAATGGTTTTTTTCTCCTGATCCTTAATGATTCGCATATTTTTCCATTTACCTTGTAAAAATCGTAGAAAAAATCCAATTCCAAGTAGTGATATATAGAATGTTAAAATTATCCAAGCATGAATAATATCTAATCTAAAGTATTCAACAATCAAATAAGTTGGTATTATTAAAAATGTTAGCGAGAGTAATGATATATAGATCATTATAAATTTTGTATCACCAGCTCCTTTCAAAGTTGAAGAAAAAATAACATTTAGTACATCAAATATTGAATATAACGCAATAAATTTTATTAAAATAAATACAATTGGCATAATTTGATCAAATTTATCTGTAGTGGAATTATGTGAGAAAATATTAATATAAAAACTTGGAAATATTAGAAACGATATAATTATCGGTATAATATAAATATAAGTAACAGTTAATCCTGTATAAGTGACTCTTTCGGCAATTTTTGGATTATTGTCCCCCAAATAATTTCCTGTTATAACAGATACTGCAATACCCAATCCAATCATTGGTAAAAAAACTAAATTGTTGAGATTAAAAGCAATATTAGTAGCAGCTAATGAAATTGTCCCCAATCTTCCAACTATAAGAATAAATAGAGTAAATCCAGCAATATCAATAAAGAAATGCACTCCATTTGGCAAACCATATCTTAGAAATCTTTTGAATAGATCAATATCAATTTTCCATTTGAAATGTATATTAAATTTATCTTTGAATTTGTGTCTATTAATTAAAATTAGATATATTAAGAATGAAAAACTATGAGCGGTAACAGTTGCAATTGCAGCGCCTTTCATACCCAATTCAGGGAATCCAAATTTTCCAAAAATTATTAAATAATCTAAAGTAATGTTAATAAGCATCGCAAAAAGATTTATCCACATTATTGGTAATGTGCGATTTGTACCGGAGAAAAAACCAGACAGCGAAGTTGCTGCAATCGCTGGGAAAGCTCCTAAATTAAGTATTTTAAAATACTGAACTTCATATTTTAAAACAGAATCTTCATGACCAATTATTGAAAATATTTCTTCGGCAAAAGGTATAATACATAGAATAAATATTCCACCGATCAATGAAACATATAATCCATTCCAAATTACTGCTCCAATTTTTTTATAATTATGAGATCCATAATACTGAGCAACAAAAGTACTTGTATAACCGGCGGTTCCTAAAAAAATACACATTAATGAAAAATTAAGCATACCTGCAGGCATTGCTGCAGCAATAGCTTCAGGTGAATACCAAGCAAGAAATAATCTATCAACAAAATGTTGTATAGAATGTACACCGGTAGAAATAATTAACGGAAATGCTATTATTAATAATTCTCTATAACCGCCTTTCCTTTCCCAAAGATATAGAATTTTATTATTCATATTTAATTTGTTATATTTCCTAATAATAACTTGCTAAGTATATAATTATCAATAATTTAACTAATATTATAAATTTAAAAATTAATGATTATATCGTGTTTAACAACAGGGGAGAAGCATATAAAATTCTTAAATAGAAGTTGTCATTTTTTATCTATCCAAATTCCTTTTTGATTTGTTCTTCTATTCAATGATAAAACAACTGATCTTGCTTCTTCCATATTCGTATAATTTCCTATCCGCACTCTGTACCAAGGTTTTGGATCATTTCTCAAATAAAATTTTTGAATATAGGCATCATATCCAATTCTCTTTAATTTTTTAACAGCAGCTTCAGAGTAACTTTTATTATGAGAACTTGAATATTGGATTGTGTATGATATACCATTATTTCTATATTTTATTTGTGATTTGATAATTTGTTTTTTAGGGCGAGGAGATTTTTTTTCTTTTTTCGTCAATTTAGGAACATTTTCCCATTCGTCTTTTACTGTTGATTGTTTATCTATTGATGTCTTTGTTGTGTCAGGAGGTGTCACTTTTTCAGTTTGAGTAAGTTCCTCTGCCGTATCTATAGGTGATTCTTCAATATAATTTTCACCGAATTTAGAAGATTCACTTATATTGTATTTAAAACTTTTGTCAAATTCCTGATTATGATCATCTACCATTACCACCATAATTTCATAATTACCCGGCACATCAGGAATAAATGTAACAGTTTCTGCATAATCAGATGGAATAAAATCTCTCGGATCTAATCTTGATTCAATTGGTTTATTTTTAAATGCCCATTTGTATTCCAATACATTAGATGGTTTTTTGTTAATATATATATCAACCGGCTCACCAACAAAACCTGTATTTGTTTTAGTACAACCCAGAATGACTATCATCGATAAGATCAAAATAAATAGAAATAATTTTCGCATTTTATTCTCCTTTTTTAATAAATTCTCTCATATGTTAATAATATCAGTATTTGAAAAGAAAAAAGCAATCTCTTTTTTAGAATTCTTTAAAGAATCAGATCCATGAACTGCATTTTCTCTATTAGTCAAACCAAATTTGTGTCTGATCGACTTATTTTTCGCCTTTTCAGGATCAGTATTTCCAATTAGATCTCTGAAATTTTTGACTGCATTTTCTTTACTTAATACTAACACTACACAAGGTCCGCTGATCATAAATTTAATTAAATCATCATAAAAAAATTTCCCTTTGTGAATTTGATAAAACTTTTCTGCTTCTTCTTTTTTTAATTGTATTTTTTTAATAGCCAAAATATCAAAGTTGTTTTGTATGATATCATCAATTATCTTACCTGTAAATCCTTCACTTACTGCATGCGGTTTGATTATTGCCAATGTTCTTTCTCGCATAAATTACTCCTTTATAATTACCGTACCTTTATTATTTTGAAATATATCTATACTGTTTTCTATTGATGTAATAATTACTTTTTTTCCACCTGATTCTAAGAATTTTATTGCACTTAGGATCTTTGGTCCCATTGAGCCGTCTGGGAATTGTCCATTTTTATAGTAATACTTTGCTTCTTTTAATGTTAATTTATTAAGTTTTTTTTGTTTTTTTTCACCAAAATTCAAATATACATTATCTACAGCCGTTAATATTATTAATTCATCTGCAGAAATATCCTTTGCTAATACTGCACTAGCAAGATCCTTATCTATCACAGCATCAAATCCTTCGTAATTGCCATTTTCGTCCAAATAAACGGGAATTCCACCACCTCCACTTGCAATTACAATTGCATTATGATCAAGCAAATCACTAATAAGTTTATGATTAATAATTTCCATTGGTTTTGGTGACGGAACAATTCTTCGCCAACCTTTATTGGGTACTTCTTTTATTACCCAATCATTTTCTTTTGAAAATTTCTCGGCTTTTTCTTTAGAAAAATACTGTCCGATATATTTTTTTGGAATTCTATTCTCATTATCATTAATATCTATTAGTACTTGTGAAAGAATTGTAACTACTTGTAAATTATAATTTGCCTTTTTCAGCTCATTTTGCAAAGATTGTTCTATCATATACCCGATGCTTCCTTGTGTCTCTGCAACTAAAACGCCTAATGGGACATCTGGAACAATTCCCTTTGCGAGTTCAACTCTTTGCAATTCGTTTCCAACTTGTGGACCATTTCCATGTGTAATTACTATTCTATAATTATTTTTTACAAATGAAGAGATAATTGTTCTCATTGACTGCCGAGTGCTGGCAAATTCGTCATGAATATTGCTATTACCAGAGGGGGAAATGGCATTTCCCCCTAAAGCAATTACTGCTGTTTTTCCACTAACCATTTATTTTATTTCTTTTTGAATTAATTCTTTTAATGTGGGTTTTCCAATTTCTTGTAAGTCATACGTTACTCTTACAGATGGTTTTTTAATATTGATTACTCTTCTTAAATCAATCGGAGTACCAATTATTACAGAATCACAATCTGTCTTTGCAATTGTTTTTTCAAGATCTTTCATTTGTTGTTTACCATATCCCATTGCCGGTAAAAGTTTACCTATTTCGGGATATTTTATAAAAGTATTTGTTATACTTCCAACTGTGAATGGTCTAGGATCAATAATTTCTTTTGCTCCATATTTTATAGCGGCAACGGTTCCTGCACCATACTTCATTTCTCCGTGTGTAAGCGTTGGCCCATCTTCAATAATTAAAACGGTTTTATTTTTAATTAAATCTGTATTTTCTACAGAAATAGGTGAAGCTCCGTCAACTACTACAGCACCTGGATTTTGTTTACGAATTGTTGCTCGTAATTCATTAATATCTTTTAAATTTGCAGTATCAATTTTGTTTATTACAATAATATCAGCCATATTTAGATTGGCTTCTCCCGGGTAATATCTTGTTTCGTGTCCTACACGATGAGGATCAACAACAACAATAGATAAATCCGGTTTGTAAAAAGAAGTGTCATTGTTTCCACCATCCCATACAATAACATCAGCTTCTTTTTCTGCATCTCTTAAAATTGCCTCATAATCAACACCGGCATAAATTATGCTTCCCATATTAATATGTGGTTCATATTCTTCCATTTCTTCAATAGTACATTTGTTTTTTTCAAGATCAGAAAGTTTGGCAAACCTTTGTACTTTTTGTTCATTTAAATTTCCGTAGGGCATAGGATGTCTTATACTTGCTACTTTTTTCCCCATTTCCGTTAAGATCTCTACAACCTTTCTTGATGTCTGTGATTTACCGCATCCGGTTCTGGTTGCAGTAATTGAAATCAATGGTTTTGTAGATTTTATCATTGTTTTATCATTCCCCAGTAATCGAAAATCGGGTCCTAATGCATTGACCAATGATGCATTATGCATAACTCTTTCATGAGTGACATCACTGTATGAAAAGATAACTTCATCTATATTATTTTCCTTAATTAAATTAGATAGTTCCTTCTCATCATAAATCTTAATTCCATTGGGATATAGATTGCCGGCTAATTCTGAAGGATATTTTCGTCCATCAATATTCGGTATCTGTGTTGCTGTAAAAGCAACAACTTCAAATTCTTCATTATCTCTAAAATAAGTGTTAAAATTGTGAAAGTCTCTTCCAGCAGCTCCCATAATGATTACTTTCTTCTTTTGCATTTTTACTCCTCTCTTTTGGATAAAGCATATTTTAATACTTCATCAATTTGTTTAACAAAAATAAAATTTATTCCTTTCTTTACATTATCTGGTATTTTTGATAGATCGTTTTCATTTGCATCCGGCAATATTACTGTTTTTATTTTCGCTCTTTTTGCAGCTGTGATCTTTTCTCTAACTCCACCAATTGGCAAAACTCGTCCTCTTAAAGATATTTCTCCAGTCATTGCCACATCGTGTCTCACTTTCTGATTTTTTAATAATGAAAAAACTGATGTGATTATTGAAACACCGGCAGAAGGGCCATCTTTAGGTATAGCAGCAGCAGGGAAATGCAAATGAATATCATTATTTTTGAATATATCTGGCTTAAAATCATATTTGTCAGAATTTGCTCTCAAATAACTTATTGCAGTTGAGATTGATTCCTTCATAACATCTCCAAGATGTCCGGTCATTTTATATACACCTTTCCCTGGCATTATTGTTGCTTCTACAGGTAAAACTTCACCACCATAAGCCGTATAAGCCAATCCGGTAACAATACCAATTTCATCTTTATGAGGAATATCTTCTCTAAATATTTTTTTTGGTCCTAAATATTCTCTGATATTTTTAGTGCTAATTGAAACTTTCTTTTTGTTTTCTTCGGAAGCAAATTCTCGAGCTACTTTTCTACAAATTTTTGCAATATTTCTCTCTAATGATCGTACACCTGCTTCCATTGTATAATCAGATATGATAATATCGATAACTTTTTTTGTAAATATCAAATATTTTGCTTTTAATCCATTTTCTTTTATTTGACGTGGAATTAAAAATCGTTTGGCAATTTGTATTTTTTCGGGATTGATATATCCCGGAAGATAAAGTTTTTCCATACGATCATTTAAAGCAGCAGGAATGGTATCTGTTGTGTTTGCAGTGGCAATAAAAGTAATTTTGGAAAGATCAAAAGCGACTTCTAAATAATTGTCTCTAAAATCATTATTTTGTTCAGGATCTAATACTTCTAATAGTGCCGATGATGGATCACCTAGAAAATCTTTTCCAATTTTATCAACCTCATCTATCATAATTACCGGATTTGCTACTTTTACACGCTCAAGATATTGTATAATTCTACCCGGCATAGAACCAATATATGTTTTCCGGTGTCCACGAATTTCCGCTTCATCATGCATTCCACCAACTGAAAAACGGATAAATTTCCTTCCCATTGCTTTTGCAACCGATTGACCTAACGACGTTTTACCAACTCCTGGAGCACCAACTAAACATAATATAGGGCTTTTAGCATCTTTCTTTAATTTTTGAACAGAAAGAAATTCAATAAATCTATCTTTAATATCTTCCATTCCATAATGATCTTTATTTAAAATCTTTTCCGCTTTATCAATACTTATTTTCTTTTTGGTAAATTTCCCCCACGGCAATGAAGTTATCCAATCAAGATAATTAGTAATTACTGTATAGTCGGGAGAAGCTGGATGTAATTTTTTCAATCGTTCAATTTCCTTTTCAACCACTTCTTTTGCTTCATCAGAGAGTTTGATTCTTTTGATTTTTTTTGTGATTTGTTCAATATCGGGATTAGAATGCTCATTTTCTCCTAATTCCCCTTCAATTGCTTTTAATTGTTGACGAAGAAAATGTTCACGCTGATTTTTATTAATTTCAGAATTTACCTTATTATGTATTTTTGCATTTAGTTTAATTAAATTGTACTCTTTTTTCAAGAATTTAACTAACTTGATCAAGCGTTTATTTACATCCAATTCATTTAATAAATTTTGCTTATCCGAGATACGAATATTTAAAGCAGAAGTTATAAGATCGGCTAATTTTGATGGATCATCAATGGAAAGAATAATACCCTCAATTTCATCGGGAAAAATAGGCGAAATGGCAATAATTTGATGAAATAGATCGGAAATAGTACGAATAATTGCTTCTGATTTCAATTTATTACCATAAATCTCATTCAAAAAATTTATTTTAGCTATTTTATATTTTTTCTTTGTTTCTATATAATTATCAATTTCTATCCTGCGTATTCCTCTTAAAAGTACTCTATTAGATCCATCTGAGCTTCTAAAAAGTTTTAAAATGCTACAAGCAACTCCAATCGGAAACAAATCATTTTCATCTTTTTTAATAGGATTGTTCTTTTTGGTAAATACTGCAATGTGTTTGTCTGCAGCTAATGCATCTTTAATTAATTTCAAATATGCATCTTCGTGAATTATTATTGGAAAGATAATATTAGGAAATGCTACATTTCCTTCAATTGGTAATATTTTCAATATACTTGGTATATGATTATCAGTTTGGTATCCATTCATAATATTCATTCTAATCTCCGTCTCCTTTAATTTAGTATTAAATTTAATACTAATTAGTTAACATTACAAGGAAATTATTTTGAGTTTTTGTGAAAATAGAGGGGGTACACTACTAATTTAAGGACATGCTCACAGCTAATATAAAATTAATAAAGTTGTTTTCAATTTAAATAACTTTTATACAAATCAATGATTTCTCTCATTTCATCAATTGATTTTACATGATTGATTTGATTTCTATATATTGTTGCATTTGGCATTCCTTTCGTGTACCAAGCAAAATGTGATTTAAACATGTTGTGAGCAATTTTCTTCGGATAATGATCTTCAACTAATTTCAAATGCTTTTTTATAATAAAAAATATTTCTTGATAGGAGGGATGCGTAAAATTTTCATTGATTAATTCTTTATTCTTGTCCTGAATTGAAATATTCTTATTAAGTTCTTTGAATATCCAAGGATTTCCTAATACTCCTCTACCGATCATTATTGCATCACAATTGGTTTCGCTGAACATTTTTATCGCATCGTTTGAATTTTTTACATCACCATTACCAATCACCGGAATTTCTACATTTTCTTTTATTTCCCGAATAATTGACCAGTCAGCTTTACCTGAATATTTCATTTTTGCTGTTCGTGGATGAATTGTTATTGCCTTTATTCCGACTTTTTCTAATTTTATGGCAACTTCAATTGCATTAATACTATTTTCATTCCAACCGGAACGTATTTTAGCTGTAACAGGTATATTTACAGCATCAACGATTTTTTCTGCAATTTCTATCATTAAATCAATATTCTTCATTAATGCAGCGCCGGCACCTTTTTTTACAACCTTTTTTACAGGACATCCAAAGTTTAAATCAATCAAATCCGGTTTAATTCTATTTTCTATAACTTTTGCCGAATTGCTCATCGCATCAGAATTATTTCCGAAAATTTGTATTCCAATTGGTCGTTCTAAATTACTGAAATTCATATATTGCATTGTTTTATTATTATCCCTAATAATTCCTTCTGAGCTAACGAATTCGGAATATAAAAAACCAGCTCCCATTTCTTTACAAATCGTTCTAAATGGCTTATCTGTAACACCAGCCATCGGTGCTAAAAAGTAAGGATTGGCTATTTGAATTTTTCCAATTTTAAACATTTCTAATTTTATTTGTTATTTAGCTGTGGAATGTTAAGTATACTATATAATGGACAATATATCAAATTACTTTAAGTAATTATTATAGTAATCTTCAATACCTTTTTCCAAATTATATTCCGGAGTATAATCTAAATCACTCTCTGTTTTTGAAATATCTGCCTCGGTATTATCTTGATAAAAATCATACGGATTATCAAAATATTCTGTTTTAAGTTCTGTTTTCATTGTTGTATTTAATATTGAAATTATGTCATTAAAAGTGCGAGCTTTTCCACAACCCACATTATAAATTCCACTTTTCCCAGATAATGCAGCTTTTATATTTGCTTGAATAATATCTTTTACATAGACAAAATCGCGCTTCTGTTCACCTTTTTTAAATATTCGTGGATTTTTTCCGGCTTTCATCTGAAGTGCAAGTTGATATATCATTGATGACATTTTGCCTTTATATAATTCACCAGGCCCGTAAACATTAAAATACCGTAATCCTATAATATTATTTGGATATCTTTTTTTATGTTGCAAAACATATTGATCTAATAAATATTTTGAATATCCGTAAACATTTTCAGGAATTTCACCTTTCCCAACTTTATTTGGAGCAGGGGAGTTGCCATAAACGGCCGCAGAAGAGGCATAAACTATCACAGAATTCATTTTATAACCCATTTTAATTATCTCTTTAAATGAGTTTGTATTGACATTTATCATTTTTTCTTGATCAAGGACAGTTGTATCTGTAATAGCTGCTTGATGGAAAATATAATCAAATTTGTAATTGTTTAATTGTTCGTATATTTTGATATCAGAGATGTCGCCGGCAATCAGTTCACCTTTAAATCCGATTAAATTCTTGAAGTGTCCGTTAAAAAACTTATCTAAAACTACAATTTTTGCTGTTGGATATTTTTCTTGTATGTATTTAGTCAGATTTGAGCCAATAAAACCCGCTCCGCCTGTTATAAGTACATTTTTATTATCCATTTGTTCTCCTTTTCAATTATTAATGAAATTTAATGAATATTATTTTGAAATTAAAGATTTAAATTAATAAATTATGTAATTGAAAATTGAATCTAAAAAAAGTAAATAATAGGAGAGAGGCATGAAATTTTTTAAGTATTTAATCGTATTGTTTTTAATCGGAATGATATTTTCATCTTGTGCGAAAAAACCGGTTAGTAAAGAGACAAAATATGGTGAGTTGATCTATGCATATTTAGAAAATGCATCATTTCCACATCAGGATAGGGAAAAAGGGTATACTTACAAGGATAAATTTTATTCTTATAAAGGGCATTATGATGATAATACAGTAGTGATTCTTATTCCCAAAAACTACTTTCCATCAAAAGAAACTGATTTTGTAATCCATTTTCATGGTTGGAATAATAGTGTTGATAGTGTATTAGAACAATTTGAACTTTTGGATCAATTTTCCAAATCAAATAAAAATGCAATTTTTGTAGTTCCACAAGGTCCAAAGAATTCTTCTGATTCTTTTGGCGGTAAATTAAGTGAAGAAGGTGGATTCAATCGTTTTATGAAAGAATTAATGGAACTTTTAAAAGATAGAAAAGATATTCCTAAAGATAGTAAAATTCACGACATTGTTTTAACCGGACATAGCGGTGGATACAAAGTAATTGCTGATATTATTAGCAAAAATTCAATCTTTAAACATATTCGCGAAATTTACCTTTTCGATGCGTTATATGGCGAAATAAATACATATTTAGATTGGGTAAATGTAGCAGGTCGTAAATTTTTCGTTATTTATACTGATAATGGTGGAACAATGGAGGAAACAAAGAAATTAGTTAATATTTTGAAAGATGCTGGATTTCCATATTACTATCAGCATACGAAAAAAGTAAAAAAATGGGAATTGATCAAAAATCCAATAATGGTTTTACATAGTGATTTAGGACACAATGAAGTACTTTATAAAAGGAAAATGTTTCAAAGAATTTTGAAGAATAGTCGTCTGAAGGGAATAAAGACCAAATAATTTATTAAGTATAATTAATTTAAATACAAATTAGTAAAATAATTGTGAAAGGAAAGTGTAAAAACAGCATTATAATTACTTCGTATAATATATATTATGTAAACTAATAGGTGTTTTTTGTGCAATTATGTCTGTTTTTAGATGTTTTCTTGAAATAGAACGCTGATTACTTGTAAAATTAATTGTCTTTATTATTTCTAAAATCTTATTCAGTGAAATACAATTAAATTGAATTTGATAAAATAGAGATCAAAGAACAGTAAATTATTATGGATAAGTTATAATTGTCATAAATTTTAATATACATCTTCCCTATTAGAAATGAACGCTCAATATTTCTATTTAGATAATACAGTGCATTGGCTAAACTTCTTAAATCTAAAATCGGTATTCCTTGTTCTTAAATCAATTTTCTGGCTTCTGGCAAGAAAGAATTCTTACTTATCGAAAAAAATGAAAATGTGAGAATACTAAACTTCGGAAGTTTACATTTTTTCACTCACTAAATTTGCATTATTTAAAGTAATTTATAATATAAAATTTACAATCTATAATTTTTACTTATCATC
>Ga0222679_1000335_pt1 | contig 18304 bp, 29 predicted proteins | sample AntAcemetagen939_FD_179843 | JGI IMG/M metagenome (GOLD analysis project Ga0222679, IMG submission 179843) | Saline water microbial communities from Ace Lake, Antarctica - #939 | ecosystem: Environmental > Aquatic > Non-marine Saline and Alkaline > Saline | place: Antarctica: Ace Lake...
AGGAAGCAACAGAAGAACCGGAAGTTACACCAAGCGAGTAAAAACAAGTTTTATTAATTTATTAATTTTTTTATTAATAGTGGGGTAGTCTAGTTAGGTTAAGTCGCCCGGCTCATATCCGGGAGAACGCGCGGTTCAAATCCCGCCCCCGCTATATCTTATTAATCGTTTAACCGAATAACGATAGTTATATAGTAATGGATAGTTATATATTAGAACATATATATTAAGCTTCTAACTTCCCTTTAAGTGCTTCTTTGTCCGTGTGTGTGTAAATTTGAGTGCTTTGTAAGGACGCATGGCGTAAAACTTCTTGTATTTCCTTTAAATTAAGCCCCTTTTCATTAAGTAAGTATGAAGCATAAGAATGTCTTAGCCTGTGCGGGTGAATCGCAGTATCTTTAATTATCTTACCTTCCGAATCCCGCTTAGTCAATCCGGCTTTTAAGCCCGCTTCACGTAATTTATTTTGCCAGGTTCTACTTTTATTCTTTAAATTAATATCGGTATTCCCCCTAACAAAAATACGAGAATCCAAAGAAGAAAAGTTTTTAGTCTTAATATAAATCGCTATTCTTTTCATAAGAAGCGCCGGAACTAAGGCTATTCCTTCCTTATCTCCCTTACCAAAAACTCTACATTCTCCCATTTTAGAGGGGTCTTTTTTCCACTTATCCCAATCAAAAGAAAGAATATTAATTTTCAGAAGTTCGCCTAGTCTTAAAGCGCAATAATAACTTAAAAGAAGTTCTAGCTTTTCTTTTTCTGTCTCTAAATTACGTTCTAAAAGTTCGATATGTTCGTGTGGAATAGGCTTAATTATCCTTTGTTTAACCCTTCCGGTAAGCTTTGGTAGTTCAACTTCGGCAATATTTAACCGGGATTCCTGGGAAAATCCAAGTTCTTTATAGTTAACAGTTAGAAACTTCTTAAAATTAACAAGAAAACCCCGGGCTATACTGTTTCGGTTTGTTTTATCGGCTAAAAATCTACTTATTGTTTCCTGGGTGAAACTATCCGCAGTAAATTTATTGAAATAATAAACATAATTTTCTATGGTTCTTTCTTTAAGGTTCTTATTCCTTAACCAATCTTCGAATTTATCTATTGGAACTCTCACTTTTACGCCCCCTTTTCCTAAGAAATAATAAGATAATTCCACCAATTAACACAGCCCACCAATATTTTAAAGCCATAATTAAAACAATTATAGAAACGTTAAAAGCTAAGCTTAGAACAAAGAACGAAGCAAAAGCAAACACAACGGCATACATAATATATTTTGAGTAGTCCGGCTTCCGGTCGTTATCCCGAACCATACTATTAAACCTCATTTTAATTTATCCCCTTCTCTTAATCCTTTAATATAAGGTAATATTTTTTCCATTATCATATTATCATAATCAACGGTAAAATAATTTCTCTTTTGACATAAATAATATAAAATAGAACTAGCCGTATAATAAGACTTTTCCGCCTTATTAATATCACTAGATTTTAAACAAGTTAAAACTAAGCTTTCTAATCTTTCCTTTTGTAAAGGTCTTAATTCTTTTTTACCAAACATTATTCCTTATACCTTCCTAATTTTAAACATTCGTTACAATATCCCGTATAGTCCATTGTTGACCCAAAACACCCAGGAGTTTTACAATCCTTAAACCCTTCTTTACGACGAAAGGACGAATGAAATATTAAATTATCCATTTTCAATAAGACGAACACGCCCACCCCTATATTCTATAAACCCCTATTTCTTTCTTCGTTATACTCTCTTAGAAGTTCGTTAGAGATATGTATTAATTCCGTTTGTGTAAAATCAGTAGTCTTAATTCGCCCTACAAAACTTCGAAGTTTAGTTTCAAAAGTCATTATCCAAACACCGCCTTTCTTATTTCGCGTTCGGCTTTCTCGTGTTGTGGTTCTTCCGGTGTTGTTGGATTCACACATTCAGAAACAATATTATCCATGTCGTCCGGTCGTTGTGGGTTCTTCATTTTTTACCACCAGTTCTAAACATAGTCCATAGTTCGAACAATAAAGCTAACGCAACAAAACCAAGAACACAATAACAAAATATTCTTAAGGTAAAACAAGCGTGTATAATAGTTTCAATCTGATTCATTTTAACCTAACCCCTAGATTACTTACGCCTTCACCATTAGATTTTAAGTTATGTATCTTTGCTTCGTCGTTTGTTCTAGTCTCAATAGAAACCCCGAAGCCTAGAGATACCGTTTTAACATCCATAATTAATTTAGGATGTCCAAGTATTTAAACCTTTCGCCTAATAGTAATTAGGTGTAAATAGACTAGAAGGACGGAATTATTTTAGATATTTCATCCTGTATCTTATTATGGAAACCCTTATTATGAGGTTGTTGTAAAAAGTCTTTTACTGTCTTATCTTCGCCCTTATCTTTAAGCATACGGTTAAGAGAAGACGTTATAGAAGAATATTTTTTATCTTCTAGTAAGCACAGTTGCATTATACCGTTAGAGGTTAATTTATTTTTAACTAATAAATTAAATACCTTATCCATAAAAGATAATTCTTTACTCTTCGCCCTTTCTTCATCAGTTGGGAAGGATTCGTTACGCTTAGTTCTCTTGATATTTTTATAAAGTTTCTTTTGAATTTCAGTCATATCTTTAAAGAATAGGTAACCCCTAAACGTGCTTAGCTTATGATACGACGGTTTAAAGTTAGGGTCTTTTTGCATGCGCTTACTCCAACTTTCCTCTACTTTCGCGTTATATTTCGCGTCCCATCTGTCTTGACTATAAAGCCTACCCTGTAAGGGCATGTGAACAACGGCTATACCCCGTTCGATTACGTGAAGATGTATAAAATAAAGGTCTCTTAAATCCTTATCGAGACTAAAGAAATTAGGAATAGCAGACCAATAAGTATTATAATTGTCCCGGTAAGCGGTAAGAATCTTAATTAATTCTTGTTGCCCTTTATTTTGGAAGTTTCTTTTATATCCGGAATTAATCGCTTCATCATCCCAAACCTTACCGCGCTTTTCAGATTTTAACAAAGATATAACGCTTTCACGGTCGTAAACCTGGTGTTTCCATGGGTTAAAGTCTTCAAATCTATAAAGTATCTTATTAATTAAGGTAGATTTACCGTTTCCACGGTCTCCGGAAACCGCGCCGTTACTATCGAACTCATTAATTTGTCTAGTATTAATTATTTCTACAATATCTTTAATAGTAAAGATTACATGTTTCATTATTAACCCCTACTCACCGCGTCGTCTATTATTTGTTTTTTATAGGCTTTTGGGTCGAACTCTTCTTTATTTGTAAAGATTAAGTGATTTTTATTTAGAGGTTCGTTTATTTTCGCCTTAATTTCGGTTACAAAGTCCAAAGCCTTATAATATTTCTCCGGGATTAAGACGGTATCCTTTCTTTTTTGAGTTTTGATAGTTTTAGATAACATAGGCATTAATTTACGAATTTCTTTTAGTTTCTTTTCTAATTCCTCTAATTCTTTCAAAGTCCCGCCGGATTTCATAGCAAACTTAGAATTTCCACACAATTTAATTAATTCGTTAACCAATCTTTCAAATCCAATAAGTTTTAAGGTATCTAGGGGGATTCCGAAGTTTTCTAATTGTTCTATCAAAGTATCATAACCAAAACGGGCGATATTCTCGTAATGGTCGCAATAATCTAAAGGCTTCATTATTTTTAAACGCGAATAGTCCGCCGCGGTATTCCAATTTCCGGATTCAGAAACATTATAACCTTCCTCTTTATTACCCATACAAAACTAAGGAACTTCTAGTTTATAAATTTTGTTAACAAAAAGAAATATTTATAAAGTTAATAATCATGTAATTATATGAAATATATAAACGGTTTTAAATCTCCCTGGTTTTACGCAACGGCTATTATTTATTTCTTAGTCCAGGCGATTTATAATTTACGAATCTACGGGGAACTTTACTTAGCCGAATACTTCGGAATATTAATAGGTTCTTTTATCGTTGTACTATTCATTTATTCAATAGGATACTTAATGGTTAAGTTTTCTAAAAAAGTTACAAAAAGATAATTATTTAAACTTAGATTAGTTAAGTAAACTATGGTAATAAAGAGGAATCCTAAAACAGGAAAGTATTATATTGCACCTTCCCCGCCTAGCTTCTACAAATCCAAACCTTCCGCCCCAACATCTTCTAAAAAATCTTCCGGTTCTTCTTATTTTTCAAGATTAATAAAAAAATCAACTTACGATACCAGGACACAAACTTATACAGATTCTTCCGGTAATAAATCTTCTATGTCATTCGGAAACGCATTAAAACAAGGGGCAACTATAACACGTTCTTCCGGCGGTTCTTCTCGTTCTTCTTTACCTCAATCAACTTTACAAATTCCAACAGCCCCCGCGAAAGCACCGGTTAAAGCTTCTAAGAGAGACACGGGAACAGTAACGAAATATGTAAGAACGCCGGACGGCGGGATTTTATCGGAAGGTTTAGGTTTAGGTAGTTTAGGTTCTAAAATATCCGGAAGAAGAGGAGTTTTAAGAACAGCGAAGGAAAGAAACTTAGGAAAGCCTTTAAGTGCGTTAAAAGAATTAGAATTAATGGGATTAGCCGGGGCGGGAACTATTGTTAATTTTGGTAGGGGAGTAATAGACCTTCCGGAAACCGCTTATAGATTAGCAAGAAACCCAGGTATGTTAAAAAATCTACCCTCGGCAATAGATAGAGGGGGTAAAGAATTTGGAACATTATTAAGAACATCACCAGGAGAAGCCTTTATACAAATAGGGGGAGAAATTCTTTTAATGAAAGGAACAGGGGCGGGACTTAGCAAATTAAAAAACGCAGGTTCAAATAAGTTAACAAAGCTAAACCCTAAATATGTCGGAGAAGCAAAGATAGGGGAAACGTTAACGGTTAAGACCGGAATAGGTAAGCCGGTTAAATTAGAAGTAGTAGGTAAGATTCCAACCGAAACCCTAGCTTCCCAGGTATCAAAAGCCGGGAAAACTGTTAAGTCGGTTATTTCTTCCCAGGCAGACAGCCTTTTAGGAGTTCTAAGAAGTAGGGGTAAGTTAATAAGAAAACCAATACCAGGGGAAGCAAACTTTAACAAAGCTACAAAAACATTATTATCACAATTCGACAAGGGAATAATTACTAAAAAGAATCTTATTAAATTAGACACAGCGATAAAGAAGCAAGGGGCTAAGGGTTTATTAGAACGTTCTTTTTTCGCAGACCCAACAGGAAAAATAAGACCTTCTAGGTTAGGAGTGATTAAAGAAAAAGCCGGTAATCTTGTAGACGCCCTAAGCGAAGATATAACTTTTAGAAAATCTAAACCACAAATTCTTTTATTCCAAGATGTAAAGGTTCAATCATTACCAAAAGCAATAAAAACAATATATGATAAAGCCAAAAAAGGGGCAACACTAACGAAGAAAGAAACAGGTAAGTTATTAGAATACAACGTAAAGAAAACTGGGAAGTTTAAAGGAGTCGGTTTTTTGTCCGGGGAAAGCGAATTAACGTTAGCCCCAGGGGAATTAATTAAGAGAGTTAAGAAGGTAGGGGTAACAATCGCCGAGGGTAAAAGCATACCAATAGTTACGGCAAAAGTCTTTAAGGCAACGGGGAAAATCAAAACCTTAATTACACAATTCGAAAAAGGGGTATTGTCAAAAGCAAAGGTAAGGCAATTAGACAAAATGTTAAAGAAAGCCACAGGTTTTAATTATGCGTTATCAAGTGCTAAGAAGGTCGGCGGTAGGTATGTTTCTATTAATAAGATAAGTGCGGGGATTCTTTCTAAATTAGGTTCAAAGAAAAAAACAATAAAAACCACCACAATAAAACCGAAGACTTACAAACCAAAAACGCATAAAGACCCAGGAGTAAAACCAAAGCCAAAACCTAAGCCATCTCCTAAACCAAAGTCTAAACCAAGGGGAAGAGGTAGAAGTAAAACACCTTCAAAGAAAAAGCCGGTAAGTAAAACAATATCAAAACCAAAGATAATAAGAAAACCAATAAGTTACAAAAAACCGGTATCAAGAAGGGCGAAGAGCAGAAGGGCAATAAGTCTAAAGAGACCTACGAGTTTACCAAGAAAAAAACCTAAGTCTCCACGTTCTCCTAAAAGTCCAAAGTCTCCAAAGTCTCCACGTTCTCCTAAAAGTCCAAAGTCTCCAAAGTCTCCACGTTCTCCTAAAAGTCCAAAGTCTCCAAAGTCCCCAAGAAGTCCGGCGAGACCAGGAACACCAGTTAAACCTATCCCAAGGTTAAGGAAGACAAAGAAAAGAAAGGTTGTAAAAAGAAAAGTTCAAGCCTACAACGTTTACGCAAGACCACTAAAGAAAAGAAAGGGACAGAAGATACCAAAGTTAATAAAAATTAACAAAGTCCCACTAGGAAAAACAAAGGCTAAGAATCTAAGAAATTACATAACAGATACTTCTTTATCAAGGACGGCAAGATTAAGGAAAACAAAAGGGAAGCCAGGAAAGACAAAGTTAAATATTCCTTCCGGATATGCAAAAAGAACAAAGAAAAAATTTAGAACCTATCGGATTGTAAAAGGAAAACGAAAAGCATTACCAAAAGGAAAAGTTATAGAGAGAAGAAAAAGAATATTAGACACCAGGCAAGAAAAAAAGCAAATAACTTTAAGAAGAAGAGTTAAACAAATCACAAAACCTAAAAAAAGAAAAGTAGTAAAGAGAACGGTTAGAAAAGTTACCCGCCCAACCCGAACAACCAGGAAGCCGATTAGAAGAACAGCGAAGAGGACAGCACCGCCCAAAAGAAAAAAGAAAAAGCGTTAAAGTATGTAAACAGAAAAGTTTAAATAAACTAATACCATTAAAATAATACAATGCCTAAAATAGAAGAATTAAAAAAAGAGATTGAAAAGATTAAGAGAGATAACGAGGTAAAGGAAAGACGTCTAAGAAATATTCAAGAAGGAAAAGGGGAAATGAAACAATTAGGAAGAGATAAAAAGAATTTACAAAGACAGTTAAAAAAACTAAAAAACCCCAAATCTTCCGCATTTAAAAGAAATGTTAGGAAAGGTGTTATATCCGGTGGTAAAAAAACATTCGGATTTTTAGAGAGGGTGGCGGATTCTTTCGAAGAAGCAGAAAAACCACGAAGAAGAAGAAAAGCACCGGCAAAAAGAAAAGCACCAACAAAAAAGAAAGCCCCAGTAAAAAGAAAAGCACCAACAAAAAGAAAGGCAAGAAGAAGACAAAATAACGACTTCGATTTTTGGTAATATGAAAATAATAGACGAGAAAAGATATTTTTGGACGGAAGTTAAAAGAAAAGATTTACCAATATTAGATAAGTATGGAAACCATTTAAGCGGGTTTTGGTCTAAGGAAGATAAGAGTAAGTGGGAAAAAAGAGATTTTTTTATATTAAAAGCATTAATATTATTCTGTTTAATGAGATTATCCGGAATTAAAGCAAGTATAAAACGATAAGTTTATATAATTCTGTTAACAAAAATAACTATGGAAGACGGTGATTTTTTAAAAAACTTACAAGCAGAAGCGGACGAGTTAAGACAAAAGAACGCACAACTTAATACTTCCCTATCTACCGCAAGTTACCAGGGGCAAGAAGACGCTAATTTAATCGTCTTCCAAGTAGATACCGGGGAAATGTTGGGAAAGATTGAACACTTCTTACGAGGGGAATTTATAGCAACAGACCCGGAAGGTAACGAATATTGGGCTAAGCCTAAAAGAAAAGTTTTAGACGACAAAGGAGTTATTAAGACAGACAAAGAGGGAAACGAATTAGAGGAAGTTGACACGGATTTAGTTTTATTCAACGACTACGGAGTTAACGCCATTATGTCAATAATAGGAAATTACATAGATAAAAATACTATACTTTCTTTTTATGACGAAATGAGGATTAACGAAATACTAGCAGACCTCGGCGACGAAATGGCGAACTTTATTTATTGTAATTATGAAAAAATGGGAATGGATACAGAATTTAAGAAAACAAGGTTTCAATTAACAGTTATTACTATTTTACATTCGATAGAATCAACTTATAGGCGTTCTCTTCGAGGTAAAACAATGGAAGACCTAAATAGTTCTAGGATTTTTACGCAAATGGATAACTTAGGCGGTGGTAGACCTGGGACACAAGCAAAGAAAAAATTTAATTTATTCAAGCCCGGAACATGGTAAAATTTAAATACTTTTCAATTCTGTTTACAATATGTTAGACCCATTAAAAGAGGATGAAAAGATATTTTTAAAAGAAAAGTATAAGTCCTTAGGAATAAACAAGAAGGAAGCCGGTAAAAGACTTCTATTTTTATCTAGTGCTATTTTAATTTAATTCTTGTTCTTCACCCTCACCCCTTTATTTCTCATGGAACTAAAAAGGCGATAGGTTTAAATATGAAGTTCACATTTAACCCCTATGACACCCCTAAAGAAAAGATGTGAACATGACGAAGTATTTAAGCTTTTGAAGGACGGACTAACCAAGGCACAAATACGAAAAAGACTTAACCTAAAACCTTCGGCTTTGGCTAATCACCTTCGACGATTGGAAACTTCGGGATACATTAAGAGAAGGGGAAAGTTCGTTATTGAAGTATTGCCAAGTTCACATTTACACCCTAGGGTAACTAAGAATAAAGTTCACAAAAAACTTAACAAAAGGGGACACGCTTTTAATTTCAAAGTCTACTTTCCAAAGGAAAAAAACCTTTTAGAGAAAAGTAAAGTAAAAAAAGAATTTGAGTTAGGAAACCTAGAAGAGTTAAACTTTGGTTCATTAAAATTAATTAAAGATAAATGTACTATTTGGATAAACAAAAACGGAACTCTAACAATCTATTCTAACAACTCCTACTATTCAGACAACGCCCTACATTCGAAGTTTAGCCAACTTAGAGACATAGATAACCTAATAGTAAGCCTAAAAGAAAGGTTTGGTTTCTCCGGAATTTATGGGATAGAAGTTTTTAGGGAACATTACGGATTAATATTTAACAAGTTCGCGAAGTGGTTATTAAGAAAGGGAAGAAAGTTAGACGTTAAAAGCAAAGGGAATAAAACTATTCTTTGGGTTGACGCTTCCAGGAAGGACGACCAGGGTTTAGAAGAGTTCGAAGGAGACGACCCATTAAAGATAAACTCGGCGGATGATTTCTTTAGTTCGAAGGATAAAACAGGTTGGAAAGACGAAACGCCACAAGTAGAAAACAACAAAAAGGAAATAGTAAGCCTAAAAGGAGTTTTTCCGGCTATGAAAGAATATAACAAAAATCTAAAACTCCACGTCGCAGTTCAGAAAGCACAACTAAAGACACAAAAACAAACACAACTCTTACTAAAAAAATTAAATGATAGATTGTAAACAAATGGAAAACTCTTTAAATTACAAAACCCTTATAAATAACATGAAAAAAAAGAATTATTTTTTTGTCTTAGTATTTTTATTTGCCTTATTACTTTTAAGTATTAACTTCGTAGAAGCAAAAGACCCCAAACTTAGTATAGCGAACGGGTTGGAGATAAGACAACCAGTATTACCAACGATAGCCCCCGGAGAAACGATAGAATTAGCCTTTCATATTGACAGCAAAGAAACAGGTTTAGCGTTAACTTCTACGGATATTTTCTTTTGTGATTTACACTTATACGACCCCTCGAATAGCCATATTTGGGTAACGAGAAAAACAAACGCAGATTTAGAACACGATTATGATATAGAATTTTTACCAGGAATAAATAACTTCACAATAGAAGGAGATTATTGGTATAATATTTATTGCGAGTGCGATAATTGTGCAATAGCGGAAGGATTCGAAGATTTGGGCGGGTGGGCGAGAGAAACTATAATATTAAAAGAAGAAGCGGTAGAGGAAATAGAAACAGCAGAAGCATTAATTTATTTTATTCTAGCGTTCGGAGTTTTAATTTTATTCGCACTAAGTTTTTATTTTATGATTGCGACAGAATACGGGAACGAAGTAAACGAGAAAGGGGCAGTAATCAAAATAACAAAATTAAAATATGTTAAGTTAGCACTTATTCTTTTAACATGGGTTTTATTTACCTGGTTTTTAAATATTCTTATTGGGCTTTCGGATAACTTCGTTAGTCTAACTATGTATTACGGATTCTTCGGTTTTATGTTTACAATTATGAACGCCGTAGCCTTACCTTTAGGAGTGGTTATAATCGTAATTATGTTATTTGAAATAGTTAGAGACGCGAACATTATGGAAAATATTAAAAAATTTGGGAGTTCTTACAAATGAAAGAAAAAAATATAACGGCGAGGATAGGAGAAGAATTTAGTAAAGAACTAGAAGACATAAAAAAAGAGAGGGTAGATAGGGGAATAGACAAAAAGAAAAAATCGACAAGGAGACTTACGAATTTAATGGTAAAACACAAACACTTTCAAAAGATAAAAGAAGACACAATAGAAATAAACTTAGAGGATACAAATGAAGAATAAAAAAGGAACTTCCTTAATTTGGGGATTAATAATAATTTTCTCGTCGTTACTTATGGCGATATTCTTAGGGATTACTGTGTACTCTTTTAATTTAGTTAATACTGTACTTAGTGAAGACGTAAATATAGGGCAAGTAAATTTAAAGAATGTTTCAGAAGCAACCTTTGGGCAGATTAACAGCGGGTTAGTAGGAAACGCGGACACAATAGGAATTATATTTTTATTAGGAATGTGTTTAATGATGATTCTAAACGGCTACTACATAGGAAGCAAAAGCCCTAAGTTATTCTTCGTAATAGATATTTTCCTACTAGCATTATTCTTTATACCATCTATTTATGTTTCGCAAGTATACTCAACTTTTATTAATAGTTCAACAGTATTTACAGACACATTTATTAACACTATCCCAAAAGTATCTAAATTTATGTTAAATCTTCCGCAGATAATCGCGAGTGTTGGAGTTATTACAATGATTCTAAGTTACGCAGGAATAAGGAAAGACGACGACACAGTAGGGGGGGACGTAAACGTTTTAGGCTATTAAAATGAAAAAAATATTAAGTTTAATTTTGTGTATGGTGTTTTTAATTAGCTTTGCTTCGGCTTTAGAGTTTGATAATAAATATACCTACGATAAAATAACAAAAACAGCAATAATAAAAAATAGTATTTTAGGAATCCCAACGACCTCAATAGCAAAAGCAAGTTTAAACACTCCTCAAAACTACAAAGTCCCAATAGGATATACAAAAGTAGCAGAAATAAAAATAGAAGGATTCCAGGATTATAAAGAGTTTATGAAGGATGTAGAATTTTACGACATGAATAAAGGGCTTCTAAAAATTAATAGAGACTTCGATTTAAAATTTAGAACTCACGAGAATATAAAGGTAGAAGATTATAAAACAATTTGTTCTTTAGATGAAAAAACATTTAATAAATCATGCGAACGGATTTTAGACGGATACCATTTAGAAGAAAAAGAGATATGGAAAAAAGTAACACCGGCAGAAATAAAGAAAAATGAATTTATGGTAATCGGATTATTCACAGATGTAAAAGAGGGGGATAAAGTGGAATGGATACCAACCTTAGCCGGTGTAAAAATACCGGAATGGGCGAGTTGGGAAGCCAGTTTAAACGTAGACATTTTAAATTATTGGAAAGTAGATAATAACGATTTCTCCGACGAATTAGGAAATAATGATTTATCTAACACAGGTTCTACAAATTCCACGGGTATAATAAATAGCGGGAGAAATTTAGACGGAACAGGGAATAGTTTAACGGCGACTAGCGGAGTTCAAACGGGAGATTTTACGGGGAATATTTGGTTTAAATCTAGTGATTCTACCTTAGCAAGTCGTAGGGTTATTTGTATAAATGGGGGAGTGTCTCTAGGTTTATGTATTGCCGGTAGGTCTTCTTTTGATAGCCAATTTAGATTACTTCATGAAGGAGTAGCCTGGGACACAGACAACCAAACAACCTCTAATAATTATTATGATGGAATATGGCACATGGCTACCGTAACATGGGACGGGACAACATCTAAGCTTTACATAGATACGGTATTAGAAGGAAGTATTTTAGGGGTTGGAAGTGTTGGGACAACGACATACATAGGGGCAAATTCGGCATATACCAACGCATGGAACGGGAATTTAGACGAAGGGGCGATATGGTCTAGGGTAGTAACAACGGCAGAAATGGAAAATTTATATAGTGGGAGAAGTCCACCAATATTTAACGATACACAAGTAGACGCCCCAATAGTAACTTTAAATTACCCAACAGATAATTTAAATTTTACAACTTCACCGATAACGATAAATTTTAACTGTTCGGTTTATGATAACATAAATTTAACAGAAGTTAAGTTATTAATCGACGACGTAGTAGACCAAACCAACGCGTCGGGAATAAACAATACTGATTATATATTTTCAAAAACATTTTCAACAGAAGGGGCTTATACGTGGACGTGCGAAGCTTTTAATAATGAGAGTGAAAGCACAAAACCAACGGCAAGGAATTTTATAATTCATACAACAAACCCAAACGCAACAATACACTACCCAACCGGAACTAAAGATTATCACCTATCCGGAGATTCCTTAGTTTTAAATTGGACGATACAAGAAACCGGGGAAAACCTAACGACGCATATTAAAAATTGCACTTACGAATACAACGGGATAATAACAGAAATAAATAACACGGTTTGCACACAAATAAACCAAACAACCTTTATACCCGTCCCAGGATTAAACACACTAAATTTTACAGTAACGGACGAGTTCGGATTAGTTAACACAACTTCGACAACATGGAATATTAAAGTCTTTGAGATAAACCAAACTTACAACAATGAAACAACAGAAGGAAACTTAGAAACTTTTTTAGCAACCTTACGGCTAGGTTCGGGATACTCAATAAGCGACGCGGTTTTAATAAGTTACAATGGGACAATAACAACGGGGCAAAGCTTCGCTAGTGGAAGTAATACCGTTTTAAGAAAAACAGATTACTTAATTCCAAACGTAGAAGCAGACACAAACGTAACCTTCTATTGGAATATAACGCTTTCAGATTCAACAAACCTACAATTAGAATACCATAACCAAACAATCTATAATTTAGACTTAGATAATTGTGCCGTTAATACCGTAGAATTATTTAATTTTACAGTAGTCGACGAGGAGAAACAAACAATATTACCAAACGCAACGATAGAAATAGCAATTAATGTTTATGATGAAAACATGGAAGAATTAATTTTAAACTATTCTAATTTATTCGAAGGAGAAAATCCGTTAAGAGTTTGCATGAATAGAAACCTTAGTAGTGATTCGATGTATTTGGTAGATACGGCGGTTAGATATGAAGACACGGGAAACGCAAACGAATATTATAACATAGTAGGACAGGAATTAACAAACGGGACAGCTTCGCAAATAATAACACTCTACGACCTAAACTTAACAGATTCTACGGACTTTCAATTAACATTTACAGGTTCAGACTTCTTACCTATTGAAAACGCCTTAGTTTATGTTGACAGACAATATATAAGCGAAAACACATTTAAGACGGTAGAATTACCAAAGACAGATTATAACGGACAATCAGTTTTACACCTGGTTAGGAATGATGTTATTTACAACATAATAATAGTTAAGGACGGAGTAGTTCTAGGAAACTTCGAAAACCTAGTAGCATTTTGCGACGACTTCACGATAGGAGACTGTAATATAGAACTTAACGCCTTCGATTCGGTAGAAAGTGTTTTTAATGTGGACGAAGCATTAGGGATTATTTACACATCCCCAGTTTATAATAAAACAGCTAACACAATTTCTTTTAACTTCTTAACTTCGGACGGAACAGCGAAGACGGTTTTATTAGAAGTAACAAGAAACGATATATTCGGAAATAGAAGTATTTGTAATTCTACTTTGATTTCTTCGGGCGGAACTCTAACGTGCAACATAGACCCAAACTTAGACGAAAGCGTTTTAATGGTTAGTATTTATGTGGACGGAGTTTTAACAGTATTGGGAAGCGTAGAATTAGATACCACAAACTTCGGAGTAGCGGGATATTTAGTTATGTTTGTTATGGCTATGAGTTTTATATTTATGTTTAGCGGTTCAAAGACCGGGGTTTTAATTTCGATAGGTCTAACTTTCGCGGGGGCTTTGGGAATGGGTATAGTATCCGGAGACTTAATAGGGGTTGGGGCTTCGGGAGTATGGTTATTGGTAATAATATTTGTGGGAATTTACAAACTAAATAAGGACAGGAACTCTTAAAAATGGCGAAATTTTACGAACTATTCGTTAACTTCATGTTGATAGGTTTAGTTATACTCTCCTTATTCGCGTTCGGGTCTTTCTTCCAAAGCGATAATAATATAGAAAATCAATTTATGGAAAATTCGCTTATGAATGATACATACGGACAACTTCGAACAGACTTAGGCGGACTTAGAGACCAAAGCCAGGCACAAAAAACTTTATTCGAAAGTGAAAACCCGACTTCGGGATTCGGAACTATTTTATTATTCTCCATAGTTTCTACGGGAAAGGTTTTTAACGGAATGATAATAGGAACTTTTAACACTATAATTAAATTACCGGTAGTCTTCCTAGGAATAGACCCTATCATAGTTTCGATTCTTAGCACTATGCTAATTCTAACGATTATAATAGGTCTTTGGGTAGTCTACAAATTAGGGGGCGGTTAAAATGGTATGTGCGGGACTAGAAACATTAGTAGATAACAGCATAACGGGAATATTAGCTTTCCCGACCAGTTGCGACTATCACTTTTACGCGAAGATTATGGGGGCTTTCTTTATTGTCCTTTCAATGATTCTTTACAATAGGGATAAAGACAAGTTCTTAAAATCGGATATGGTAAGTGCTATGGGTGTAAGTGCGATTGCTACTATATTCGTTTCATTAATAGGGACTTTCATTAAGATAATTCAACCGGATATTTTCATAGAAATATTTGTAATTGGTATAATTTTTGTAGTAGTTTGGCTTCTAAAGAAGTAATTTTTTGTTAACAAGCATTTATATAATTGTTAACACTATATTTATTATGAAAGATGTGATTTTTCGTAGTACTGAAAGGGGGTTTATAGAAAATGGATGTTGCTAAAAAGGTACAGGAAGCGGGATTAATTCTAGGTGGTCTAGGAGTAATCGGTTTTATTGGTATTGTTTGGTTGATGATTTACGGTAATCTAAGTGGAAACTTAGGTTTCGCAAGTGGGACAGCCGGATATAATAACACAGAAAGCGTTATTACTAATTTGACCCAAGGCTTCGGTACTTTCTTTGGATTCTCTAACACATTCTTCACAATCGCGGCGATTGTTCTATTAATATTTATGTTGGTAGGACTTCTAGCTATTGTAATGATGATTGCTAAGGGACAGAAGAAAGGCGGTTCGGGTTACTCCGGATATTAGATAGTCTAGCATGACTATCACTTTTTTCTTTTTTTAGGAGAGAGGGGCGAAAATTCGCCCCCTCTTCGTAGTGTTTTTGTTAACAAAAACAAAGATTTATAAAGTTTAATGAGTGTATCCTATTATGGTTTTAGGAATACCCGGCACAGACAATATACTTCCTGGTTTTAATTTATCGGGTATGTTGAGTGGAGTAGGTCAATTTATACTTTTAGTTTTCTTATTTCTAGTAGTAGGCGGGATATTCTACACCGTTTATTATCTAAAGAAAAAGAAGAAGGATTATAATAAAAAAATATTTTGGTTCGAAGAAGTTAACGGTATCCCGATACCGGTAGGAGAAGATACGGCTAAGGAATTAATAATACCGGAAACAAACATTAGCGTTTTTTACATAAAAGAAAAAGACCTATATTTACCTAGACCGGTTAAAAGAATGGGTAAAGATGCTTATTGGTTTATGATTAAGAATAATAGGGAGATAGTAAACTTCACCCTTAAAAATATGAACGAAGAAATGACGAAAGCCAATTTAGATTACGACCACACCGACCAAAGATACGCATGGACTAACCTTAAAGAATTAATTAAGAGAAACTACCTGGATAAATCTCAACCCTGGTGGCGAGAATTTAAGGACGTAATAGGGTTAGTAGTTTTGATTTTCGTTTTAACATTATCATTTATTTTTATTATCTCCAAGGTTGGGGGTCTAATCGACAAAGCAGGGGTTTTAATAAATCATGCCGACCAGTTAATACAATTAGCACAAACAACCTCGGGAAGCGGGGTTATTGTAGCATGATAGCACTAATAATATTTTCGATTTTTTGTTTTGTTATAATTTGGTTTGTAGTATTCAAAGTAATTTTAATTTATCAAAAGAGAAACTTATTTAAGAATATCCCGGAGAAACTAGAAAAACAAGATAAAAGATTTTTCAATGACGGGAAGGAAGTTAATTTTAAAGAGTTACTGGGGAAAGAAGCGACTAAAAAAGAGGTGGTAGAAGAGGTTAAAGAAGAACCAATACCAAAAGAACCCGAAGAAACCATAACAGATACAGAACCACAAGAAGAAGAACCCGAAGAAATAATAGAACCTACCGAACCACAACCGGAAGAAGAACCAACACTAAAAGAACTTCCAAAATTTGAAGGAGACAAATTTAAATTACCAGGTAAAGAAGAATGAAGAAGATAATTTATTTTATAGTTATTATTTTAGTTCTTTCCTTAGGTAGTCTTTATTTCGTTTTAAATTTACACCCTTCTTATAATGAAGAGGTTATTTTTTTAGATGAAAGTATAGGTTGTATTTATTCTTCCGGATTATGTATAAATGTTATTAGAGAAAAGCAAGAAGAACCGCACCTACCTTATATTAAATATAATTCTACTTTTTATTTTGACGGAGAATTTATTTTAAAGAATTATAATTATGGGGATTGTCTTAATATTCATTGGGAATACATACCACAAATAAAAGATTATAGAGTGAGGGGGGTTGAAGAATGTTAGAATCTTTTATTAATAATACTATGGCGGGGGTAAATAATCCGGAATGTGCTTTTTTCGTAGGGAATATGGCGGGTAGTATCGGTTTAGGGTATTTAATATTTAGAATAGCATTAATTTACTACGGGTTTAAGATACTAGACAAATTAACTTTTATAGGAATACCAAAGTTTTACAAGTGGATTAAGGACGAAATAAAATATAGGAAATATGCGTAATGATACCTTTAGAATGGTTTATAATTGGTTATGTTCTAGGTATTATATCAACCTTCGCGGGGATTATGATTAAACCGCACTTTATGAGAATGGCAGAGACTCGAGCAATTGCAAGAGCTTTAAGATGGGCTACAAACAACGCAAAGGTTGCAGTAGAAGAAACTGAAGAAAAACCATTGGAGAAAACAGAATAATGGCAGACGAAATTGAAAATAATAAGCAATTTACTGCAGAACAAAAAAGCAGCGTGAAGGTTACAAGGAATTCAAAAGGCTATACATGGGAAGTTAAGGTTTATGATAACGATCCAGACACAGCACTAGAAAAAATGATTGAACTTGAAATTAAATGCCAAGCGAAATACGGAGAACAAATTTAATTAATCGGTCCCCATTTTTTGAAGGGGATTTCATAATCATCGAGGGAATAGCATGGTTTAGACAGTCCTTACCAAGTACCTCATTGATTGCACACTAGGAAAAAGCTTAAAATTGCTTTGAGGATTCAGTAGGTTCAAGTCCTACAGTGTGCATTGGGGACGAGGGACGGCATACCCCATTAAAACATCAGAAAACAATGTCCTATACACTGGGAAAGACTAGGATGTGGGTGGGAATGACGTCTTAAAGGTTGCAACGGCCCACATTTCATAATCATGGAAAACAAACTAACACAAAAGAGATTTAAAGCGAACAAGTGTACGGTCTGTGGCAGAACCTTTTATACTAAATTAGGAAGATTAAGAAGAGCAACTCAACCATATCCTACAAGACCAATTGGTGCTACAACTTGCTCAACTCACTGCAGGCTTGTTAAGGGCGGTCTAAATCCTGTTGCCCACATTTCATAATCAAAATGAGAGACGAAATGAAACACATGAAATGGAGACTGATAAATCAGGACGGACTAACTCCTAAGCAGGCAGATAAACGAATAGAAGAATTAGAAAAAGAGATTGAAAAGATTAAGAGAGATAACGAGGTAAAGGAAAGACGTCTAAGAAATATTCAAGAAGGAAAAGGGGAAATGAAACAATTAGGAAGAGATAAAAAGAATTTACAAAGACAG
>Ga0222679_1000341_pt1 | contig 17969 bp, 26 predicted proteins | sample AntAcemetagen939_FD_179843 | JGI IMG/M metagenome (GOLD analysis project Ga0222679, IMG submission 179843) | Saline water microbial communities from Ace Lake, Antarctica - #939 | ecosystem: Environmental > Aquatic > Non-marine Saline and Alkaline > Saline | place: Antarctica: Ace Lake...
TTTAAACGCAGATCAAGCAGAAAAATTAAAAAAAGCTAGTGGCAACAAAAAATACGATTTAATAGCTTTATATATAAGTGCTGACGCAAGCTCTAACGCAAAGTTTTGTGTAGATTATTTTAACGATTATTCATTAAGAAAACAGTCTTTAATAAGCGGATCTAGAACTAGCGGAGTAAACCCTCAACAAATGAGACAGTTTAGAAATCCAATAGATCCAGCAGGCGGTTTTGAAGCAAAAGAAAGAAAAAAAGGATTTTTTAAGTAGGAGATGAAAAAAATATGTTTAATAGAAAAAAGAACAAAGAGCAGTATATGTTTGATCCAATGACAGGCAAACCAATAGAACTACAAGAGCCAATAATAGAGCCTCATAACGAGCCAAGACAAACACGTAGAGAACGAAGACAAATACAAGGCGATTACGAAGAAATACCAATAAATACACCACTAGAATACATAGCTTTTAACCTACCCAGAAAAGCATTTAGTTTAGTATTATTAGCACTAGGGGGAACAATAGGAGCAGTAGGACTAGCTTTTATAAGCATATTTTTCTTAAACCAAACAAGCCAAATAAATATGCTAATGCAAGGAATACAAATAGCAATAGCTGGTTTATTCTTATTTTTGTCGTTTATAATATACCAAAACACGATTAAACGAGGAGAACACATAATAATCAGAGAATACAGAGGCGGAGTAATGACTTTCGACAAACAAAACTTAAGAAAAAAAGTATTTTTTAATAAAAAAGATCCCTCAACAGAAATAACTGTTTTATGGAACGGAACAGCAATAGAAAAACAAAGCGGATCTAAAATAGTATTAATTAAAGAAGGCTCAAAATCAAACGAAAACCTTAATTTATGCGTAAGCGAAACAGACTGGAACAAAAATCTAGGAGCTATGGTAAGAGCTAAAACTTTCGCAGACATAGCAGAAAATGATTTATTAAATACTCAAACACTATTAGGCTTAAAATGGCAAGATTTCGCATTAATATTAATGTCTTTGCTAACAGTAGGCATAATAATCATTTTACTAGGAGTAACTCCAGACATGGTAGCAGAAGCCGTAAAATCAGAATTAATGAACGGAACACTACAAAACGCAATACACAGTATTGTAACTACAGTAGGGGTGGTATAAATGAAACCCTTTAATCAAATAACTATAGAAATAAGAAAGCACGATAACAAAGACTATACTATGTATATTTATGAAAAACTAAACTATTTTAGCCCAGTAATATCTATAAAAAAACCAGTACACTGGAACAAATGTGTACTAGCTATAGGCCAATACTTAAGAGCTAAAAAAGTAATAAATGTTTTTCAAAAGAAAAGTTTGGAAAACGAATTAATTAACAAAGAGGATAAACTTTGACTTATTTAATGCTAAGCAATTTAATACAAATATTGGTTTTTTGTGCAGGATCAATACTTTTAATTTATGCTGGAAAACAAGACGAAGAAACAAGAAACCCCTTCTTATTAATTCCAGCATTAATGGCAATAGGACTAAGTGCAGGACTGGTAACTTTTTTAATAGTCTCACTAGCTAGTTTTGTAATCTTTTTCCTACCAAACAAAGTAAATAAAGTAATAGGAAAAGCAGACTTATTATTATTTGCTAGTGCTTTAACAATTATAATATTAAACGAAAACATATTATTAACCACAATTATTTTTATGTCTTTAGCTATAACAGCAATTTTTATGTTATTCGATAAAAAATTAACTAAATCAGTGCCATTAATACATTATTACGCTATAGGTTATGCTACAGCAATACTAATAACAATAGGTTTAGCAATAGGAGCATTAATAGGAGTTGTTTTACTATAGACGCAAGTTTTTACGCTAGCCAATTCGACACAGCTAGAGAATTATTATCTACAAATAATCCAGAGTCTACTACAGGACTTTACTCTATACTTTGTGCTTTACACGAATTATATAAACCAGATAACAAAGACTGGGAAAAAGAACAGATCCACACCGACTATAAAAACGTAGTAATGGGAGTATTCTTAATTTATCACACTGAAAGAAAAACAGATTTTTACGGCAACAAATTATACACTAGGCCAGAGTCTTTCTTAACAATACAGACATTTAAAAAAAACTGTTTTAAAGAAATAACAAAAGTACTAGAAAAAATACAGCCAGCCGACGGCATACAATGGAGAATAGTTAAAAATGCATAACGACATGATAGTAGACTTAAAAGGTAGCTTAAGCCCTTTAGAGGAACACTTTAGAAACTTTGACATAGGTAAAGCAGAGTGGACAGAGGAAAAATATAAAAACTATGCTACTACAAGAATTCCTCCGAGTTTTTTACGAGAAGGACTAAGACAAGACTTTAAACAAAGATTTAAAGAAAAAAATAACGTCGTAATGTACATTTATGGAAATCAAGGAAGTGGAAAAAGCCTACTAGCAATAGAACTAGGATTAATGGGAGGCGAAATATACGGCAGACCTTTACAAGTAGAAAATATAACTTTCTTTGACGCTCAATTCTGTAACAATTTAAAAGACACTGAATATAAAGACACTTTAATACATGATGAAGCAGACGAAAAAACATACGGAGCATTAAGTGCATATTACTCTGGAGAAATACAAGACGCCATGTTTAGAAACAGAGCAACACAGCAAAACTATATATTTTGTAGCCCTCACGAAGGAGAAAGAGGCCAATTTATTACTATAGATGTAAAAAACACTAGAAAAGACAAAAACGGAAAACCAGTACAAATAGAAGCACTACTATACACTAGCTGGTATAACGACTCAACAGTAAGAGTCTGTAGAGGAATTTTAATCTGGGATATAAGCCAAAAAGCACTAGACTTTTATAAAGAATACGAAGCAAACAAAACAGACTCACTAGATAAAATCAAAAAAGATCTAGGTGGAACTTTTGACATAGTAACAATAGTAGCAAACAAAAAATACGAAGAACTAAAAGAAAAACTAATCCTTAAACCAAAAAACCCTCAAGACGAGTTTAAAATAGTAAAAGGAGCTTATTTTGGCGATATAATCGAAATAGACGGAGACATAGGTAAATACACAGGTGACTTAAGAAAAAAGATTATAAGAGCAATAAAAGTAAAAGCTATAAATGAAATAAATGTTTTAAACCAAAAAGAGGAATAAACATGTACAGCCCAGACGGATTTGCTAGCTTAGCATGTAGTTTACATAACCAATGTAGCTTTTTAAGCTACCAAGAGCCATTTATACAATTAATGCATATATTTAATACACCAGCTTTATTTTTTGGTTTACAGGCTTTAGTTTGGATCGCGTTAATAGGCTTAGTTTATTTCTTAGCAAAAGAAATGAAAGTAAAACACTTATTCATAACTCCAGTGCTAATATTGTTTGGAACAACATTTTTCATAGATAATTTTGTAGGATCTTTTGAAAACGACGCAATAGGAATAATACTAATTTTGTTAGGATTTATTTTTTACTATAAATACAAAAACACAAAAAACAAACTATTTATAACTCTAAGTGCTGAATTTTTTACATGCTCATTATTCTACTGGCTATGGCTAGGACACATAATAAGATTACCCATGCTAATTAGTAAAATAGCAGAAGAAATGTTCTGGGTACACTGGGGAAGCTACCTATTCATATTTCCACTAATAATATTATGTATAATGAGCGGGATAAAATATAAAGATCCAATAAAAATAAGCACAATGATTTTAATATTATTCTGGCCTAAACTTTTTATAATAGGCTTTCCTACATTAATGAAATTCACAGACAAAATAATAGACAAAGCACTAAAAATAGAAAACAAAAAGTTTTTATTAACAGTAATTATTTTCGCACTAATTCTAGGACAGTTTTTAAGAGTGGGAATTTATGAATATAATTCTGCTACAAGAGTAATAGAAAACGAAAACTGCGTAACAGTAAACGACGAGTATTTTTTACGAGCAACGAAAGGCTTAAATTATACTTACAACCAAATAGATACAGAGGCGGTAGAAAAATGCAACCAAGAGACATAGGAATAATTTTACTAATCGGCTTAATAGTAGCGTGCTTAGTCTCAACAGTGCCTTTTGTTAGCGAACAAAGTTACGGAGAAATAAACGCAAAAGATACTATTATAGTAATTACTGATCCAGACACTTACTACCCTTTAACAGACTCTAACGCAGGCCTACTAAATGGTTTTACTTTTGAAGACGGAAATTTAACAGCAGATTATAACGGAGTTTATTTAATTGTCTCACAGTGGAGCTTTAGCGGTAGCACTAACAACGAATACCATTTAAGTTTAAATATTAATGGCGTTCAAGAAAGTAAATGCCACGCAGAAAGACAAATGGGAAGCGGAGACGTAGGCTCTGCGTCTTATACATGTTTAGTAACATTAAATACTGGCGACAACATAACCCCAATTATAGAAAATATTACTAGCGGAAACAATGCAACCATACACGATTTCGAGCTAACGATCCATAATGTAGGATCAAGCCCAACAAGATAAAACCAAAACCTTTATATACTACTTTGTATACTATATAGTATATGCAACAACTAAAAAAAACAGCTTTAGTAAGGCTTTCGACAGAAAACATTAACTGGTTAAAACAAGAAACCAAACAATTTGAAAAACTAATCAAAGGCGGAAAATGGAGTTTAAACGACGGCTTCACAGAACTAAGAAAAATACTACAAACAATCAAGGAGGACTCAAAATGTTAAGACTAACTGTATTTAAAGAAGGAACACAACACCAACCAAAAACCTTACTAACAGAACTAAAAAGGAGATAATTAAATGAAATGTAATTATTGTAAAAGAGATTTAACAAATAAAGATGATATTTCTTCTGGAAGAAAACATTATTGTAATTTAAGTTGCTTTAAAAAAGCATTAAAAGAATTGGAGGAATAAAAATGGTTACTAAAGAAGAAAGAGATATAACTGAATTATTTTTAAAAGAATTTAAAAAAAGAATGAATGATAAAAGAATAATAAAGATTAAAATTTTACGAGGGCGAGACTAAATGAAAGTTAGAATAAAAAATCATGATAATTGGGGAACACCAAAAGATATTTATGATAAGTTAGATCAAGAATTTCATTTTGACTTTGATCCATGTCCAATGTTTCATAAATTTGATGGACTTAAATGTAATTGGGGTAAATCAAATTTTGTTAATCCACCATATTCAAGGGGATTAAAGGAAGCATTTATTAGAAAAGCATGGGATGAAACACAAAAAGGTAACTTGTGTGTATTATTATTACCTGTAAGTACAAGTACAAAGATATTTCATGAAATAATCTATCCTAATGCTGAAATAAGATTATTAAAAGGAAGAATAAAGTTTTTACCAGAAGGAAAACCTTGTAATAAAGCAGGACAAATGGACTCAATGGTAGTAATTTTACGAGGGCGAGACAATTTAAACTCGAACAAAACTCTAAAAAGTTTTGAATTGAAACAAAAGGAGGAGGTGAAATTGAAATGATTGAAGGGTGGATTAATATGACTAAAAAAGAAAAAATACAATTTATTAATGGCTATATAATTGGATTTTTTATTTCAGGAATAATTATTTTTGCAGTATTTGGTTATATGGGTGTGATATAAATGCAAGAAAGTATAAGAAATGATTTTGAAAAAGACCACTGGGGTTTTTTAGCTGAAAAGTATGAAATTTTACGAGGGCGAGACAATTTAAACTCGAACAAAACTCTAAAAGAGTTTTGCAAAGATTAAGAGTATTGGAGGAATAAAAATGGATAATGAAATAGAATATGAAATACAAAACAAGAATATAAATTTAAATCATGGGAGTGGTAAAATGGTAAAGGAAGAAATAATAACTAGAGAGAAAGTGGATTTTAGATTAAAGCCAATAGAAGAAAGATTAAATGATGTGGCTTCAAAACAATATTTGCAGAAGGAACGAATTGAAAAGCTTGAAGGGCTTGATTTATCAAAGTATTTAAAAAGAGAAGATGAAGTTGATGAAATAATTGACAAAAGAATTGCTAATCTTTTAGAAATTTCAAGTAAATTAAAAGGGTTGAATTTCCATAAACGTGAAGCAATTATTGAATATCTTGCAAAGAAAGCTGGTGTTTCAAAAGGAAATTTGAATAAAGTAATTGAAACTTTTGAAAAGTATCTTGACAAGATTTTGTGAGGGAATTTTAAAGCATAACAAAGGATAGGTTGTAAAAAGGAGATGATTAAATGATTTTGAATAAAAAGGAAAGTTTACAATTATTAAAAGAAATGAAAAAAAACGAGAATAGAAAACCAAACAAAAAAGAAAAAGAAATAATTAAATTAATCAAAGAATTAGAAGAAAAACAGAAAACAAAAAAAGAGAGTGGTTTTGTTTATGGTAGTTATGGAGAAAGATATACTAATCCAAAATTAAGAGGAAAAGTGATTAAAAAATGAGTATTAAAGTAAATTTTGGCTTACAAAGACTAGACAAAATAATCGCAGAACTAGACGAACAAATAAATTATTTAGAAAAACAAAAACAAACCCTCAAATATAAACGTACCGAACTAGCCCTATGCGAAAAGCTAATAAACTAAAAAAGAAAACTATTTATACATATAAAAGAGTAGCGACTCTTTTACAATTTTTAACCTTTTCAATAAAAGATTTATAAACACTAAAAGAAAAGATTAAATACTACTTAACACAATAATATAACTATGGTAACTGTTAAAGAAATAATCGCACAACAAAAAAGAGACATGAGCAAACAAGAACTTAAACAAATAATCAAAATGTACAAGAAACCAAAACCACAACCAATAAAAAGAAGGCGAATATAAATGCCTTTTGTAGTAGTAAGTACAGACAGTAGCGGAAAAAGAACTTTTGCTAACGTACCAGCTCCAAAACAAACACCAGTAAAAACTTATATTTACAGGCCAAGCACAATAAACGCCCAACCAGCAAACGGATCTACAAGAACAATAACAAGAGACGCAAACACAGGAGCATTAATAAGCGACACTGGGTACGTTAATTCTAGCGGAACAGGAGCAGGCTCTGGAGTCTCAACGCAAGACGTAATACAAGATCAAAGGAGCGGATCAAGCCCTTTACAAACAGCCCCAGACTGGAACAAAGTAAGCAACTTACAAATAAAACAAGCAGGATATAATACTCTAAGCGAATACAAATCAGCATATAAACTAGGATCAGCAATAAGCCCTAGTAAATTACCAACACAAACAACAAGCCAAAAACTAACAAGCCAATTAACAGGAACAAGAAACCTACTAGGAACAAGCACAACAAGCACTAGCAACTTTAAATTTAATATTCCAACAGCAAACAACTTAATACCAAGTTTAATACCAAATCAAGACGTACCAACAATAACAAAACTAGGGCTATACAACACAGAAAAAACAGTAACTAAAAACTACTTAAATTCTCCAGAAATACAATCAACACTGGAAAGATTAAACAAACTAAAATTTAAAGCAGAAAAAGAAGCAAGATTAAAAACAGAGTCGCGAATAACAGACTTAAATAACACTGACGCACTAGCTCAAAGACAAATATATTACGGCCAAGAAAAACAAGCAAGCGACACAAAACAAGTAACAGCATTAAACGCAGAAATAGTACAATTTAATTCAGATTATACAGCTTTCCAAGAAGATTACGCAAGACGAGACTTAGACAAATCAACACCAGAACTAGAACTAACAGAAAAAAATTATACAGATTTTACAGCAAAAAACAACGCTTTTAAATCTAAACAAAAAGAAATAAACAAAAAACAAGAAGACGTAAAAAACTTATTCAAAGAAAGAACTAATTTAGAAGAAGCAGTAAACCAAGTAGAAAACCCCATAATAAGAGGATATTTTAACGAAGACATTAAACTGTCAGCAGGAGCAACAGCAGGAATTAAAGAAGTACAAAGAGTAAACACAGAAAAAGAATACGCAGGAACACCAGCACAGAAAGCCTTTGCAGGCCAACCAAAAAACTTACTAACTGCAATACTAGCAACACCACAAATTTATAGTGAACAATACAAACAAACAGGAACAAAGAAAACAACAAGCCCTTATTTTAATAGTGCTTTTGTAAACCCAGCATATAAAGACGCTTTTACAACAGAAACACCAACATATACAAATATTTTCGACGACCAAGAAATAACAGATTTAAACGCTCCAACAACTTACGACGAAGAATTAAAGTTTAAAAAACAAATAGGATTAAGAGCAGGACTAGCAACCGCAAGAGATCCTTACAACTTACAAGACTTAACAGAAGACTTAGTAACATTTAGAAACGACGTACTAATAGGAACAGTAGCAGGAGGAGTAATAGGATCAGTAGTACCAACTCTAGGAACTATTGCAGGAGCAACTACTGGAGGACTAACAGGAGCAATAGGAGGAGCTACAAACGTAATAACAAGCAACGTAGTAGAACGACAAACAGGATCAGAATTTTTAGGAGAGTCTCTAGGAACAGTAACAGGAATAGGAGCAGAAATAATATCAGTAGGAGCAGTAAGCAAAGCAGTAGCAAAAACAATTTCAGCAAATCCTAGACTAATAGGTAGCCCTCAAAGCATAGCATACGATCTAGGAAAAGACAAACTAAGATTAATAAGGTATAGTAAATTCAAAACAGGAACAGGATTTTTAACAAGAAAATTCGACGTAATAGACGATGTAATAATAAAAAGAAGCGACTTAATAAAAAACCTTACAAAAGAACAAACAGAAGCAATATTTAAACAAGCAACAAACGCTCCAAAATACTTAACAGACGACGTAATAAAAGGCAGAATAAACATAGGAAAAGGAACAGAAACCACAGACATAACAAAGTACATGGGAGAATTTACAAAAGAAAGCAGTAAAAAAATACCTTTAAACAAATTACTAGAAAAAATAGACATTACAGAATTTAGCGGAGTACAAAGAATAAGTGCAAGAACAGGAAAAGACTTACTAACAAAAATAAAAACAAAGTTTAAACCAACAATTTACGACAACACAATAGAAGGAGTAAGCGGATTTCAAAGAGTACAAAAAGCAGAAAAAGCAATCCTAGTAAAAAAAGGAACTAAAACTTTTCAATTTGAAGGAATAGGCTTTAGTTATAGTGAAGCAGACGAACTAGCAGAAGGAATAGTAAAAGCACAAAAAGGAACAAAAACAACAAAAATAAAAGACTTAAAATTAATAGGCAAATCAAAATACGCAAACTTACCACAAAAAGAACAAGTGTTTAAACTAAACCCAAAACAAACTACTACAGATCTACAAGAAGACTTTATATTTATCAAAGCAAAACAAAAAGGAACAAGACTATTTACTAACAAAACAGACGATTATTCTAGATTTATAGCACAAACACGACAAAAAGGCTTTAGTAAAACTATTACTTTTCAAGGCAACGAAACAATAATTTCGCCAACAACAAAATTTAAAAGCGACATACTAACTTTTAGCGGAACAAAAGGAAAAGGCCAAATAATAAAAACAAGTACTAAAGGCCTACCTGACGACTACATGTTAAGAATAGCTAACCCAGCAGACGATCTACCAAAAGGAACAAAATTCACAAGCTCAACAATAACAAAAGCTGGAGACAAAGTAGACGACGCTCTAGGTTTAGGAGTAACAAAAATAAAAGGAACAAAAAACAATATTTTACAAATACCAGAATATACTAGCGTAGATAAAGGAAAAGGATTATTACAAATAGATCTAGAGAGAGCAATAGAGGCTTATTCTAAATCAGCAACACCAGCAACACTAAAAAAAGTACAGTTACTTTCTACTCAAATGGCTAACTTAAATGCATACCCTGCAATAATAGGAGCAAAACTAGCTAAACAAATAAAACTAACAGAAGGATTAAATAAAATAAGTAAGGATTTTTCTAAAAAAGGAAGCATGATAGTAAACGACGAACTAAACAAAATTAACTTAGACTTTGCTAAAAAAAGAGGAGGCGTAATACCTCAAAGCGAGCCAGACGTAGTTTTAGTAGACGACAAAGTTATAGACAATGTTTTAAAAAGATTAAACAAAACAAAACCAACAATAAAACCCAGTACAAAAAATAATAAGTTAGATCCTTTTAATCTTACAAAGAAAAAAGGAAAAATAGTAAAACCAGTATTTGAAGACACTACAAAATTAACTAGCGTAAAAACTAAAGGCGGAACTTTACTAGCAACAAAAACAGAAATAAAACCAATAACAGACTCTTTAACAAAAGCAACAACTAAAAGCATGACTGCTTATAAACCAGCAACAGCAAAAACAGCTTACGCAAAAGCAAAAACAGCAACAAAAACTATAGCAGGAACAACACAAGACAATTACTCTAGAGCAAGAACAGCTTACGCAAGAGCAAAAGCAAAAGCAGTAACAAAACCTTTATTTGCACGCCCACAATTAAGACTAAGAACAATACAAAATATAGCAAAATTACAAGTAGCTCAAAAAGTAGGATTAAAAACAGTAGCTTTAGAAAAAACAAAAGCAAAAACAATGGCAAAAACAAAAACAATGGCTAAATTAAAAACAGAAACTTTAACAAGAACAGACACAAAAACAGCAACAGCGACAGCAACACTAACAGACACTTTAACAAGAACAGACACAAAAACAAAAACAGACACTGCAACACTAACAGCAACAACATTAATAACAGCAGTGCCTACAATGATAACTCCATTTATCAAAGTACCAGCTATAGTTATTCCAAGACTAAGACTGCCAAGTTTTAAAAACCCTCAACAAGTACAAAGAAACAAAACAAAATTATATATCGCACAAGTAAGAGTAAAAAATAATAGTAAATGGAAAACAGTCTCACAAAAACCACAACCACAAAACAAAGCATATAATGAAGGACTAGAAGTAGCAGACAACACAATAGGCCAATCAGTAAGAACAATTTACAAAAAAACAGTTAAAAAATATATGCGAGACGATCCAAGCATAAAAGATTATAAATTTAGAAACAAAAAGTATAAATCAAAAATACCTAGCAACCCAGTAAAAATAGAATTAAGACAATTTGCCATAGACACTTATGGAGAAAAACAAGGATTAAGCGTAGCAAAGTACTTAGCACAAAAAAGAGCTAGAAATAACCTAAACAAAAAGTTTATAAATAACAAAGGAGTTAGGTTAATATGAAACAAACTAGAAAAGACATTTTTGGAAACGTGTACGAAGTAAACACAAGCCAAAATAAACCTATGAATTTTGAACAAAAATTAAGAGAAACAAAAGCAAAACAAAAATATAAACAATACCAACAAGAACAAAGAGCAAAACAAGTAGCTAATTTAAAACGAACAGCTCAAAGATCAAAACAAGGCTTACAAAAAATAAAAGATCGCGTAACTGACAAAAGACTAACAGGAATAAGAGCAAAACTTAGAGGCTCTATTTACTCTAAAAAATAGAAAACTTTAAAAACTATAAAAGAAAAGATTAAATACTACTTAACACAATAATATAACTATGGAACAAAAAACAATTACTACAAAAAAACAGAGGTTTTTTTGAATGGTAAAAGATTTAATTAAAGTGGTTTTAACTGTTTTTATTACTACTCTAGTAGTATACCCAGTAACCAGTATTTTTGCTGACATTATGACTGCTATGTGGGCAGTAAGTTTATTAAATACTATAATAATTACTATAGTTAGATATTTAGGTTTTTTCATGGGTTTAGGTTTAGTAATGTACTTATACAGAGGCCAAAATACACAGCAATACTCAGCACAAAATCCTTATATGGGAGGCCGTTAATATGTGCGTGATGACTGGCTATAAATCAGATTTCAAAAAAACTTTAGAACAAATAATCCAAGAACAACAAGGAGAAATAGATTGTTATGTATAAAAAAATATTTGTTTTATTAATGTTAATTTTAATGTTAAGTTTTAATTATGCAGACTTAACTACTGATTTAGTTTCTTATTGGGATTTTGATGAAGCAAGTGGTAAATTATTAGACAAACATGGTTCAAATGATGCAACTAATTCAAATGTTACTTATGAAGAAACAGGTGTAATAAATGATTCTTATGGTTATGTTAGAACTAATAGTTCTAAAAGTACATTAGATTCTACAACAGGTTTTGATGTTGATAGTTTTAGTATTTCTGTATGGTCAAGAGGTAATTCAACTAATATAAATGAAAATATTTTTACTTGTCATGGTGATGCTACTAATTATTTTAGGTTATGGCGTCAGGGTAGTGCATCATCAATAGGATATGATTTTGGAGTTAAAATTGCTGGGACTTGGAAAGATGTCCAGAGTAATATTGAAAATACTACTTGGAATCATCTAGTGGCAACTTATGATGGTTCAACTTTAGAATTATATGTAAATGGTTCAAGAATTGGAACAGGTACAGCTCAAACAGGTACTTTTAGTTTAACGAATTGTTATTTTGGAGTAGACCATGATGGAACAGCAGACCTGTGTGATGGAAACATTGATGAAGCAGGAATATGGAGTAGAGTTTTAACTTCAGATGAAGCAAGTGAATTATATAATAGTGGTGATGGTTTAGCTTATCCTTTTGCAGATTCAGAAAGTATAGACGCTAATTTTAGTTATATAGTTAATACTAATTCTGGAGAAGTAGAACTAACAGACACAAGCACAGCTAGCGGAACAAGCATAGACGGCTGGAGCTGGTTAGTAGACGGATCAGAAGAAGGAACAACACAAGACTATGATTATGCAACAACACAAAACCAAGACTTAAATATATGTTTAATAATTGACAATAGTACAGACACTTTAACAGACTCAATATGTCAAGCAGTGTCTACTGGAAACTGGATAACCTCAAAATTTGATTATGTTATTAATCAATCAGCAACAACAATAGAACTAACAGACGACTCTAATACAGCTAGCCTAGCAATAGCTAACTGGAGCTGGGAAATAAACGGAGACGTAAAAGCAACAACAGCAGATTATGACTTTACTACAGCAGTACAATTAACAGATTATAATACATGCTTAACAGTAAGTAACGCAATAAGCACAGACTCTAATTGTTATACAATAACTACTGGCGACTGGGAAGATCCAGAAACAACTTTTTCAAGCTCACAAATAAGCCAAACAACAAACAATACACTTACTTTAACATGTACAGACAATAACTCTGGCTGTAAATACATTAATTTTAGAGTAAACGGCGAAGACTGGAACTATTATACAATAGGAGACAATCCACTAGAAATAATTTACGCAGGAACAGGCGATCACAATATACAATATTATTCAACAGACAATAGCGATAACAACGAAGCAATAAACACTACTAATTTTAGTACTTATGGTTTATTAAAATTCAATTTTTATAACGACTCTGGCTCTAGCTTAACAGCAGTTTACTTAGAATTCGACGGAAACGCTAACTATTCTGGAGCAAATAACTATGTTTATATAGACTTAGAAGGAATAACAAGCGGATCTAAAAACCTATTAATGCAAGTAACAGGCTACCAAGAAAAAGACTTTTACTTAACTTTTAACGAATTTTCTGACTATGACTATAATATGGGTTTTGTGCCTTCTAGTGAGTTATCAGACGTAGCTTTCCAAGTGTTTACTCTTACAGGAGCATTAAAAACAAATACTAGCTTTGCTGGTTATGACAGCGACAATAACTTTTTAATAGACGTAAAAACAACAGACGCTACAGGAAAAGTAAATTTTTATTTAAATAATACAAAGTCAGAGTATTTTTTCGACGCAACAGACATGAACTTTAGCACTACTACATGGACTATAAATAAACCAAAAGACGCAACTACTTTACTAGATATAGACGGCAACTGGAAATACAGTATTACTGGAAACTCTTACTCTTACGAAACAGAAATAGCGTCAGACGTAACAAAATTATTATTACAAAATACAGTAAATCCTTATTATATAAAAATACAAGATCAAGACGAGGCTTACGCTTTATCTAATTTTGGTTTAAAATCAGTTACAAGTGAGCCAACAAGAACACTTAATCCTTATTTATATCCTTTTGGATCAGCTAGCTTAATATTAATTAAGTTATTGGATTTTAGTACTAATCAGCCAATAGCGTCGTTTAACGAGTTACAATTATCTTTATACACTGACGCTAACGGATTAATAGAAATTGGTACTTTTATTAACGACTCAACAGGAACTTATAATATTTATATGGATCAAAACGAAAAATACGAATTAATAATAGAGTCTCAAACTTTCATTTTAAATCCAACTTTAAACATTTATTATTTATATTTAACACAAGCAAGCGGTTTAGATCCAATAAACGACGTTAATATTGTAGACAATAATTTCACAGATCTTAATTCTCCAGTAATATTTTCAGAAGTAAGACAGTATTTCTTTGGCTGTAGTGCAGAAGAAGAAAACTGTTACCCAAGCATGTTATTTAGTCTTATTTTTTTAGTAATACTAGCTGTAGGCCTTAGTGTTTACTTAACTGTAGGATCTTTAGAGCAAAGTATTTTAATAATTGTTTTGTTAGGTGTGTTTACTTTTATTGGATTTATTCCATTATGGTTATTTGCTATAACTGCTGTAGTGTCGTTTATGTGGGGAGTGTTTTCTTAAATGAACGATAAAATACTAAATATAGCCATGATTATATTTTTTGCAGGAATATTAATTAATGCTTTATTAATAATGATTTCTTTAACTCCAAGCGGGGGAGTTATTCTAGGTTTAACTAGAGCAGATTTAGAGTATGACAGTTTAGGTGGACAGTGTACTTTGGCTGTAGAAGACGGTTTTATAAGTAATACTCAACAATCGCAAGACGCTTCGAGCTTTAGTACTATTAAATGTGAAAATACGACTACTGGCGGCTTTGATATTTTTGCTGGAATAAACGCTATTAACATGATGTTTTTGGGCATGTTTTTGCTAGAGACGGTGTTTTATAATATGGCTCTATGGTTTCCTATCTTCTCTCCTGTTTTTTTAGCGGTTGCTGGTGTTATAGTAGGAGCTAAATTAATATTAATTGGTTATGCTGGTAGTATTTTATTAAATGCATTATTTGGGAGGCGATAAATATGGATTTAAATATAACAGATATTAACATGTTTGATCTTAGCGGTAACTTAAACTTACAGCATATTTTTGTTAATTCGTGGTTTTTTGGCTTCTTAGACATAGGATTTTTAGTAGTTTTATTTGCCAGTGCTTTATTATTAAGTAGGGCTAACTTTAATTTTGGGCAAATTACTAGCATAATGTTCGCTATGGCTCTAGGTTTTGCTACAGTGAGCGGATCGTTAATTATGTGGGGAGTAGTAATACTAATTGCAGTAGTTACTGGCCTTCGTATGTTACAAGCAGTTTTATTAAGGATCTAAAATAGATCCTTAGTTTTTTTTTTTATGCATTTTTCTCTTGTTAGATCTCTACAGCAAATAGTATAGATTCTTTTTTCTTTTTAATACAAGTAATAAGTTTAAAGTTTTTACTCTGTTACAATATTGGCACGTATTAGAGTGGTTAAGCATTTAGCTTCACTCTAGTACGAAAGATCTTTTTTACTACTGCTTGTCTAGATCGGCCTGTAGACTCTACAATATTTGTAATGTATGTTTTGTATTCTGGCGATCTAGGTTTTAATCTAGCTACTATTTCTAAAGCTAATGCAGTGTTTTTTTCCCAGCGTGGGCTAAATGTTCTTGTGTAGGTTTTTCCTTTTCTTTTTACTGTTTTTCTTTTTGGTTTAAATGGTTTGTCGTCTGGTTTTATTGGCGTACCGTCTCTGCCTTTTTTTATTGCTGTTCCGCTAGCTTCATAGATTTTTTTTAATTGTGCGTTTGTCATGTGTTTTATAGCGTTATGTTTTCCGTTGGCTTTTGCTCCTTTTTTAAATTTCTTTTTAAAGTTTGTAAATGTCTCTTTTGTTTTTAAGTTGTTAGCTAGTTTGCTCCAGCTTTCTGGATCAGACTCTACCCATTTGTCTATTTTATCGCTCATAATAATAACTCCTTTTAATTATTTTCCAATTCCTTTAATTTTTCTCTTTGTGCTTTTAAATTTATTTCAATAAAAGTTTTAATATGCTTTAAACTAGAAATTCTAGCTTCAATAATTCTTTTCTGTTCATTATAACTAATCATTTTTACCCCTCCAATTTTTCAATACTTTTTTTTACTACTACTTTCTGTTTCTTTGTTATACTAAATGAAATATAATAATCAACTAATCCAACCTTAATCCAAAAACCTTGCTCCAGTCTATCCGTTGGTTCCTTCCTAATTCTTTGTATTTGTTTAATCGCATAATTCTCCAACTCATTCATTTTTTTGTTTCAACTCCTGCAAGTTCTTTATACACTGATAATTGTCCATTTAAATGAATCCAATAATCTCTATCAAAATTAATCTTACCTTTAAAAGGTTTAATCTCTTTTGTTATTCTTTTAACCTCACTCAAAAAATATTTTCTTAAATCTTCAATATGTAAATATTCACGTTTATCTTCTAATCCAGTAAAAGACAATAATTTGTTTTCCAAAAATTCTTTCCAATCAATCATATTTTCACATCCATCTTTATTTCTTTATTTTTTTTATCTAAAGATAAATAAACTTTTGAAGCATCCATTTGTTTAAATAAAGCATCAACTTGTTCTTTAAAATTATTTCTAATTGTTTCTCTTTTAATATTAGGATTTAATTTACAAGCAAAATCTTCAAGCTCTTTACTCCAATACTTAAATTCATCAATCATTTCTTTTGTTCAACTCCACTTTCCTTTTTTTCTATTATAGTATCAGATCCAAATATTAATTTTGTTGCTAATATTTAGGGTACTATTTCAAATTAAGACTAATGTACTTACCTCTGTGCTGCGCGTGCTTTAACTAGGCACTAAAAAACGTGCCTAATCATATGTTTTAACACTATTCTTTTTTTAGTTCGAAAGCTGTTTTTATTCCTGCTTCGTCTGCTTTTTCTTTTAGTTCTGTTAGAGAATTTATTAAGTTCTCTAGATCGCTTGGAAAGAATATTGTTCTGTTTTTGTATGTTCCGTCTGGTAGTTTTGTGCTACCGTTCAAACTAATACTTTGGTATTCTTTTCCTGCTTTGTTTGTATTATCCCATATAGCTGTACTTATTCCGTAAGAGTTTGCACTTACTACTGGTTTATTATTTTCTGTTTTCTTTTTCATGTTTAACCGCCTCCAAGACGTATATTTTATTTGTTATATTTATAACTATAATATTATGTTGCTTGTCCTTATTAATGTTTTGTCCGTGAAATATTGTTTATTGTTTTTTGTTTTTATCGCAGTAATTAATTCTTTAAATTCTTTGTCGTTTTGTATTGGTATTACTCTAGTTTTTCCAAAATTAACAGAATAAACATAGCTACCTAGTAGTTTTCTTAGTCGTGCTGTGTCGTATATGCTTGTGTCGAGTGTTGGGCATAGGGGGGCTAATTGTTTTGCTATTTCTAATTGTTTATTTATTATGTCTTGAGCTGTTGTTATTACTTTACATTTTCCTAAGATATGGAAGCCTTTGTTTCCGCTGAACCATATTGTTAAGTATTTTGTTTGTTCTCCTAGCAATATTTTTAGCATTTTTAGTGCGGTTTGTACGTCTGCCCATGCTTTTTGTAGGCCTTTTATTGTAGGCTCTGCGTCAAAGTCTAGCATAAAATCAAGGTTTGTTATTGTTTGATCGCGTGTTTTTACCCAGTCTTTAAATTCTTTCCAGTGTGGTTTTGGGTTTAAAGGAAATTTTGGCACGTCTGCGTATGTTGCTACTGTAACGTAAGAGTTATAATCTTTGTTTTCGATCCTTAATATTTTTTCTAGAGTAGCAAAGTTTTTGCTGTTTGTTATTTGGTAGCCTCTTAAAGGAAATAAG
>Ga0222679_1000349_pt1 | contig 17748 bp, 17 predicted proteins | sample AntAcemetagen939_FD_179843 | JGI IMG/M metagenome (GOLD analysis project Ga0222679, IMG submission 179843) | Saline water microbial communities from Ace Lake, Antarctica - #939 | ecosystem: Environmental > Aquatic > Non-marine Saline and Alkaline > Saline | place: Antarctica: Ace Lake...
ACAAATCAAAAGTTACATTCTTAAAAAATGTTTCAGTTAAAGTAACATTTACATTAAAAAAGTCATTAGTTATGTTTGAATAATCTGGATATACTCCTATTCCAAAAGCAATATTAGGAGTTGTATTAACATCTAATAAAAATACTTCTGTTGTAAAACAAGCAGAAATATTACTGCATACTTCACAAGTCCAATTATGTATTCCTTCACTTAAAGTTTTGTTAAATGTTTGTATAGTTGCATTAACTGGATTATTTATTGTTTCATTATAAACATCATCTAAAATAAAACTTGAATTTGCTAAATCATTTACATAATCATAAACATAACATTCAAAACCAACTTCATTTGTTGTAAAATTTGTAAAGTTATTTGGAGTTTCTAATGTTACAACAGGAAAAATTTCTACATCAGAAGTTAAATATCTAACTACTACGACTCCTTTTCCACCTGTTCCTCCATAACCACCACCAGCAGTATTACCTCCGCCTCCGCCGCCTAATCCATCAATACCAGGTGCACCAGAAATGCCACTTCCACCCATTGACCCATTTCCACCGCCACCTATTCCTCCCCAAGAATAATATGTGGATCCTGGATTATAACCACCACCACCACCACCACCACCATAATAAGTGTTTGTTCCATTAATATCATATTGAAATCCTGCACCACCATCTCCACCAGAAGTAGGGCTTGTATGACCATTTTGTCCAACAGCACCTGCACCTCCGCCTCCTCCACCACATTTATCATCTCCTGAACCAACTAAACCATAACCCCCACTATTTCCTTGTCCACCTAATGAACTTCCTCCTGAAACACCACTTCCTCCATACCCTGCGCCTCCACCACTTCCTCCATCAATTCCTGGTTCATTATATCTCCCTGAACCACCACCAATAGCAACCAATTCTCCAAATAAACTATTCTGCCCATTTGTTCCATTATATGTATGAAATCCTCCAGGACCACCAAGTCCAACAACAACATCATAATTTCCTTCTACATCATATTCAACATCATAAATTATACCACCTGCGCCTCCGCCTCCTGCACTTGCTCCCCCGCCTCCTGCAACAACTAAAACACTTATATTAAGAGAACCTCTCCTAACATTAAAAGTTCCATTAGAGGTAAAAGTATATGTAGTATAATTTAATCCCCCTATATCTTGATAAGTTATTGTTCCACTTGATTGAATGACGACTGCCCATTCTTTAATTTCTACTCCATAAAGAGTTGGTATCCATTCAATTTTATCATATTCATTTATTTGCATAAACAAGCCAATAGTATAAACTCCTTTCTTCACATTCTTAAAATCAAAATCTTCCCAATATTCTTCTTCATAATAATCAGTAAAATATTCAATATGACTTGCATTTTCTCCTTTATCATCATAAACTACTTTTTGATTTTCAAATTCCACCTGTCTTGTTGTTAAATATTTATAATCAATCTGTCTTTCAAACTTCTCATTATTATTTTTTATATGAAACAACTCCATCTTTGATAAAACATTTAAATATTCTATTTGCTTACTATCTAAAGTTATTTCTGCAATCTTCTGATAACCCATAGGCACAACATTTCTATGTGGGGTATTCAAAGTTATATCTGCAATATCTTCACCCAATCCAAAAGCATTTTTTATCTTTGCAGTATTAGTTTCTTTATCATAAACTTTTATGTTATCAAATTCAAAAGAACTAATTAATGGAATAAAAAAGATGAACATTAGTCCAACTAACACCATTATCGTCGCTGAGCGTTGCTTATATGAGTTTTTTTTGTTCATTTTATACATCAAAACCCCCTCCTTGACCATCTTGTCTGGTAAATAGGAAAATCCCAGTTATCATTGAAATTAATACCATAATTACTGGAGAATGCAACATCATATATGAAAGAAGTGTTTGCTCCTGTAATCTTAATGCAATTTCATCTGTGCCAGTATAAATATCTTCATAAACATTACTCATTATTATACAACCTAACATCAACAATAACATTAACCCAAAATAAAGTCCTATGAAAAATGGATTAGGATTATCTGAACTAACTAATGCAAACATTATTGAAAATATTAACGCTGCAACATAAGCAATACCAATTAGCCATGAAACATTGTCTAATACTGTTGATAAAGTTCCAAATGTAACTTCTCCTGCATAAGATAAATTAGCACCAGTCTCGCCACCAATTCCTAAATCAGACATAATTGGGGTTATAGTATCACTTGCATAATCAATAATACCAAATATCATTGCAGCCATGAAACCAATAATTAAAATTAAGAATAACAATACAAAATATATTATAATTGAAATTTGTCCTTTAGTTTTCATGCAATTATTACCTCCTTTGATGGTAGTATCCCCATATTAGTAAGAGCAGGTTGTAATGAAGCCAACATACTTTGTGCATTTTCTAATGTTGTTAATTGTGTTAGAAAGTCATCCCAACATTTTTTATGTGCAAAATTTTCTTTTATTCTAACCCCATTTACTAAATCTGAAAAACCATAATACTCTTTAGTAGTATCTATTTCTTTTTTACATTTAAAACAAATTGTTACCATCTTACATTCTCCTTTTTTGGAACTTTCTTTAATTTTTCAAGTGCGAGTTTCCATTCTGGCATTCTTCCAACTAATCTCATTCCTTCAATCATTTTAAAGTCTTTCCTACTTATTAACTTATTCTCAAATCTTTTTGTTAATGCTCTATCTAATTCGTCAAACATACTTTTCGGAATTCTTGTTGGTATTGAGTTTTTTTCTTTTGCCATTAAAAGTTTGTGGAATACATTCCTCTTTCCCATAGAGATTTAATTTTTTTATCGTCAATTATCTGTGCAAAGATATAGACAAACCATACAACGATTATTGGAAGTGTTAATCCATAAGATATTTTTAATAACATTAAAAAGAAATTCGCAATTAAAGTATCAGGAAGATAAGCAAATCCAAGATTAGAAGAAATATAAAATACTGCTACAACAAACATCCATAATACAAAATATAATACTGACCTTAGATATTTCAAATAACTTATTTTCATTATTGTTCCTTCTTCATCAGTTGCATTTGAATTTGGTAATGCATTTATTCCATAGATAGTTATAACAAATAGAAAACCTAATAATAAATATATTGGGACATATAAGATTGCATTAGAAGAAGACATAATCTTTCCAGAATAAGTTACCTCAAAAGCAATTTGTTCACATTCTTCTGTTCCATCTTTATCACCACATACTGTATAAAAATGTTCTCCTGATGTTGTTGTATTACAAAAATTATAATTAAAATTATTTCCCTCTTGTGTCATTTCTAAATCCATTGTTGAAATTGTAGCATTAGGATATTTTACTGCTGTTAAATTAACATAAGAACAACTTGGACAAATTTGGTATAAATCAATACAATCATTTTGTTTTACTGTTCCAATGCTTCCTTCTGCACTTGCTAAAGAAATAAAGAATATTCCTAACATTAAGAATAATAATAGTTTTTTCATACAAAACAACCTCCATTACAAGTAACATCACAGAATCCAGAACCACCTGAGATAAACAATTCACCATAATTAGATATGTCTTTTGTTGTTGTAAATTCTCCATCTCCAATAATAGTCATATCTTCCCCACCTAAATCTACTTCACTTGTAATATTACAATAATCAGAACAATCTACTGCCCATGTTCCTGATGTGTATGTGCAAGTATCTGTTATTAGTGCTTTTTCATTTAAAACTAAAATAACATTTAAATAAGAATCTGCTTCGTAGTTTTCTGTTTCATCTAAGATTAAAGTTACATTCAAATAACTATCTGCTGTATAATCATACCCTCCAATAAATGTAATTAAGAACATTCCTAAACAAATAAATAATAATCTTTTCATACTACTACATGTGCCTCCACATCTCCATCTATTGAAGCATTAGTTGAATAACCAGTAATTGTATAAGTTGAATTTACTACCTTTTCAATAACCCAATGTCCTGTTCCATTACTTATTGTTGTATAATTTGTTTTAGTAAAATCTTCATTTGTAGCAATAATCTTTCCCGCACTTACTCCTGTATTGTTTGAATATTTAAGAGTTCCTGTTAGATTAAATAATGAAATATCATAAGGTCTTCCATCTCCACTATTATATAAAAAAGCAACTTCTTCAGCACTCCAACCATTTGCTTGATTTGAATATCCTATCTCATCAATTTTTCCATTCCAAAATTGCCCTCCTGAATATTTTCCAATTGCCATTAATAAAATAAATATTCTTGCTGTTAGTTTTGTTTTTTTTGTTTTTATTATTGTCATTTTAAGTTCCTTTTATCCAAATTAAGCAATCTGAGAGGATTTTAAGAATTCCTGATGCTCCAGGGTCACCTAAATTTGTTGTTTTAATTGTAGAATTTAATCTTGTAATTCCTGCTCCTGTAAAACTTAAGGTTCCCGTCGTCAAATCACAAGCGTCAGTTATGTTGCAATAATCAGAATGATCAATTTCCCAATCATTTCCAGCTCCCGCACAAGTGCAAGTATCAGCAGGAGCGAAAGGATAACTTAAACCTGCTCCTGAATTATATAATTCTGATATTTCCGACGCTGTTAAACTTCTATTCCAAATACCCCACTCATCAATTCTTCCATCGAAGGAATTTCTTGTGTAACCCTTATATCTTGTGTTGTATACGGGATTTGTATTATCAATAATAGAATAAACAGTAGTTGTTGATGTCCAAGTTCCATTTACCCAAATGCTTAATGAAGTAGAATTACCCTGAAAGCATACAAATTGCCAGCTCGTATCTTGCTTTATGGGAATACTTACTTCAATTCCTTGTCCAGCTCCCCCATTACAACCAAAACCGCCATTATTAACTCTACAATATAAATGTGGGTCTGGAGAACTTCTACCAAAAAGCATTTGTATTCCTCCCTGTTCCTGACTAATCCACCAACAGATTGTCATATCAGATAAATTTCCCAATGCCGGAGTATACATATAAGCAGTAATATCTCTTTCCTGATCTGCCGCCTGATTAATTAAGCCAGCAGCATTGAACACTGCACCACTATTTGTTAAATTCTTTTGATATAAACTATCTGTCAGATTCATGTCCACATCAAAAGTATAATAAGCAACTAATCCATCTGTTAATGAAGATGAAGCTGAAATCAGAGGAAGAATAATTATTATAGAAATCAAAACCATATAAATTATCTTTAAATTATTATCCATCTTTTAAACTCCTGAGCATATTTCTCCTCCCAACATATTTACTATTATTTCCTTATTGCTTGAATATTGATAATTATATTTTTCTGAAAGCAGTGATTGAAAAAATTTAATCCATTGTTTTCTATTAAAATTTGTTCTTACATGGCATACCTTACAAAGAGAAATACAATTTTGAGGAATTGATAATAACTTATCATAATTAATATGATGAACATTTAATGCAGATTTTAATTTTTCATTATGTATTCCACATAACATACAAATTTGATTATCTCTTTTTCTTATTAAATTTTTGAATTTTAAATTAAAATTTTTATCATAAGGTTCAAAAGATTTTCCACCTAACCATAATTTTGATTCTTCTCCAGAATCTCTATCTCTTAATATTATATTATTTTTATTTAATATTTGATAAATAGTACCAAAATGACAATTAAATTCTTTGGATATATTTTTAACTGATTCTCCATAATTATATGACTTAATAATTTTAGTTTCATCAATTCTTTTGTTCCAAGGTATTTGTCCTTTTTTAAATTCGGTTTTAATTCCTATTCTCTGTCCCTTTTTTATTTCTGTATCCACAGAATTTCTTTTCCCTTTCATATTATTTTTAACTTCTTCTGTTCTTATTTTTCCAGTATTTCCTTCACTTATTTTTTTTCTTATTTCTCCTGAAACAATTCTTCCTGTTTTAAAACTTCCAGAATGTTTAAATCCTTTCATCCCCTTATTCCAAGGAGTATGTCCTTTCTTAAATTTTTTATTTTCCATTTTATGAAGAATCACATATTTTTCCTCCCGATTTAAACAAAATGCAATCAACACTTGTGACATTATTTACACTCATATTTAAATTTCCACCGATTTTAAACTGCGGACTTCCGACTTCCTGTGTCCAGATAAAATCAGTTCCGTCGAAATTGCACGAAATATCTTTTGAATTACCAAAATATAATTTATCTGAATCATTTAATGCTATATCATGATTATTAGCATATAAATCCCCCCCTAACTGTGGGGTTGTATCTGAAACAACATCTGTTAAGAAAGTATCATCTACATAATTTTTCATTGAGGTATTAATAGCATCTACTTCTGTTTTTGTATAAAAAATATCATTAACCCAATTAACTACTGAAGAATTTTGAACATTAACATAAGTTGTAGTAGCATAAGCCAATCCTATTACCCAATCATATATTTGGTCTGCTGTACTTAAATGAGTTGTATCGCTATCACTTGGTGTTGCTGTTGGAACATCTCCTATTTCATCCCAATCAGCACTTACTCCTATATCATCATTAAATTCTGACAAATCAGAATAAGTTGTGTCTGTATCTAAATCAGTTGTGCAAGTTCCATTTCCTGCAAGATATAAAGCACCTGAACAAATTGTTTCTGCATTTGTATTTGTATCTGTTGGGTTAGTTGAGTTTACATAATCAACATAGTTCTTCATTGATGTATTCACAGTTCCGATATAATTAGTTTGACTTGTGTTTTGAAAGTCTACATAATTAGACATTGAAGTATTGATTGCATTAACTTCTGTTTTTGTATAAAATATATCATTAACCCAATTAACAACAGAATTATTAAAAATCAAATCCATTGCATCAACATAATTATTTCTTGTAACATTGAAAACATTACTTACCCAATTTACAATAGAGGTATTTTGAACACCAATATAATTAGTTTGAGATGTGTTTTGTGTATCAACATAAGTTGTTGTAGCATGAGTTAAAAATACAGAATAGTTTGCAACGAAAGTGTCTGTATCCACTGCCGAGTAAGTTCCGTTGTTTAAAACTGTGTAAGGAACAACTAATGAATAATTAGCAACAAAGGTGTCTGTATCAACTGCTGAATAAGTTCCGTTATTTAAAACTGAATCAATAATATATGTTCCATTGTTTAATTCTGTTAAAGTTACATGAGTTAGGAATACTGAATAGTTTGCAACGAATGTGTCTGTATCTATTTGGAAATTAGTCGCGTTTACTTCTAAAACATAATTTCCCATTGATTCATTATTTAAATTAATTAAATTTGTTTGTGAGGTATTTTGTGCATCAACATAAGTTGTTGTTGCGTGAGTTAAGAAAGTTGAATAATTTGCAACAAATGTATCTGTGTCAACAGCAGAATAAGTTCCATTATTTAAAACTGTTAATTGTGCGAAAGTATTATTTGTGACTAAATCTTGAATATCTAAATAATCTGAATAGTTCGCTACAAAAGTATCAGTGTCTCCTATTGAATAAGTTCCGTTGTTTAAAACTGATAATGGAACATGCGTTAGGAATGTGGAATAGTTTGCTACGAAAGTATCTGTATCTACTTGAAAGTTTGTAGCATTTACTTCTAAAACATAATTAGCCATAGAAGTATTTATATCATCAACTTCTGAACTTGTATAATAATCTACTTTATCTAATGTCCAATTTCCAACCTTATCTACTAATTCAGAAATTAAAGTATAAAGATTAAAAGTATTTGTGATTGATTCATTGTTTAAAATAAATTGTGAATAGTTAGCAACAAATGTGTCTGTATCAACAGCACTATAAGTTCCGTTATTTAAAATTGAATCTATAATGTAAGTTCCATTATTAATTACTCCTCCTACTTCACTGCTTGTATAATAATCATTTATATTAAAATCAGTTAAATTATAATAATTAAAATTATCTATTTGGGTTTTTGTGTAATAATCACTAATTGAAAAATCAGTTGAATTGTAATAATTAAATCCTAAAATAGTTGCAGAAGGAAGATAGTCATTTATATCAAAATCAGTTGAATTATAATAATCAAATGCTAACACTTCTACTTTTGTAAAATAATCTGCAATACTAAAATCTGTTGAATTATAATAACTAAAACCAAGTACATCTGATTTAGTAAAGTAATCTGTAATTACAAAGTCTGTTGAATTGTAATAACCAAATGCTAATATCTCTGCCGTAGTTAAATAACTTGAATAGTTTGCTACCCAAGTATCAGTGTCTACTGCAGAATAAGTTCCATTATTTAATATAGAAGTTAAAACCATAGTGCCATTACTTAATGCTGTCCAAATAGTTCCTTCTGTTACATGTGTTAAAAACTCTGAATAATTTGCTACAAAAGTATCTGTATCAACAGCACTATAAGTTCCGTTATTTAAAACTGAATCAATAACATAAGTTCCATTATTTAAAACTCCTTCTACTTCTGAACTTGTATAATAACTTGAATAGTTTGCTACCCAAGTATCTGTATCAACAGCTGAATATGTTCCATTGTTTAAAATACCAACTTCAACCAAAGTTCCGTTTCCTGCTATATCCCAAATATCAGAATTAGAAGTAGTGTAAGTTCCATTATTTAATTCTTCACTTGTTGCTAAAGTTCCATTACTTGCTAAATTCCAAATTGTTGTATTCAAACCAAAAACATTTTCCCACTTAACTATTCCTAAAAACCAAGAAGTTACTGAAGTTAAATTAAATCCTCCTTCATCCCAGTTTGCTGTTAATGGTGTTGCTCCATCTCTATGAATTGAAAGAGGGTCTGTTTCTGTTCCAACAGGTGTTCCAAATCCTTTACTTAATCCAACCCAATCAAACTGATGAATATGACCTGCATTCCCAACTTCCTCTTGATAAAATCTAACCTGAACAACTCCATCTTCTATGTGTTCTGAATCATCATAAACTCCTAAGGTTTGCATTTGTGATGTTGTTTGTTCAGACAAAAATCCATATCCTTCCCAAACAGAATCAGAATAATCCCATAATTGAATCGCTGTTGAATGCCCATCTACAACATCAACTTTGTGTCTAACCAACAAAGTTGTAAATTCTTCAATCTCTGTAAAATTAACAATTAATTCATAATCTGAATTTGCTTCTGTAACATTATAAGAAACTCTATTATATGTTTGAATATCTTCTAAATTTCCTGCTCCTGTTCCAGTTACAACATTCAAAGCACTTGCATCAAAATAGCTTACTTCTAATTTTGTTTGATTAAATTCTGGAGAATCTCCATCCCAATTAATATATCCATTAGAATCATTAAACCAGTTATCTTGATTAAGATGTAAAGACAATGGTTCACTTACTGGAGAAAAAGTATTGTTTGTGGTTAGAAGTTTTGTGTTTAAATAATCAGAATAGTTAGCAACAAATGTATCAGTGTCTACTGCTGAATAAGTTCCGTTATTTAAAATTCCAACTTCAACTAATGTTCCGTTTCCTGCTATAGTCCAAATTTCTCCATCAGTTGTAATATATGTTCCATTGTTTAAAATTGTATAAGGAACAACAAGAGAATAATTTGCAACAAATGTATCTGTGTCAACAGCAGAATAAGTTCCATTATTTAATGTTGGATAATCTACAAGTGTTCCGTTGTAAGCCAAAGAATCTGTTTCAGCAATATTAAAATATGAACCATTATTTAAAATTGAATCAATAATATATGTTCCATTATTTAATTCTGTTAAAGTTACATGGGTTAAAAATACAGAATAATTTGTTACAAAAGTATCAGTATCAATTTGGAAATTAGTTGAGTTTACATAATCTACATAATTTACTATTGAAGTATTTATATCATCTACTTCTGAAGAAGTATAATAATCTACTTTATCTAATGTCCAGTTTCCAACTTTATCAACAAGTTCAGAAATCAAAGTATAAAGTGAAAATGTATTTGTAATTGATTCATTGTTTGAAATAAAAGTTGAATAATTTGCAACAAAAGTATCTGTGTCTACTGCAGAATAAGTTCCGTTATTCAAGATTGAATCTATTATGTAAGTTCCATTATTTAAAACTCCTTCTACCTCACTACTTGTATAATAATCCTCTATATCAAAATCTGTTGAATTATAATAACTAAAACCAAGTACATCTGATTTAGTAAAGTAATCTGTAATTACAAAGTCTGTTGAATTGTAATAACCAAATGCTAATATCTCTGCAGTCGTTGAATAACTTGAATAATTATCTGCCCAAGTATCTGTATCTACAACAGAGTAAGTTCCATTATTTAATACAGAAGTTAAAACCATTGTTCCGTTACTTAATTCTTTCCAAATTTCTCCTTCTGTTACATGTGTTAAAAACTCTGAATAATTTGCTACAAAAGTATCTGTGTCTACTGCCGAGTAAGTTCCGTTGTTAAGAATTGTATAAGGAACAACTAAAGAATAATTAGCAACAAAGGTATCAGTGTCAACTGCTGAATAAGTTCCGTTGTTCAATACAGAAGTTAAAACCATTGTTCCATTACTTAATGCTGTCCAAATGGTTCCTTCCGATACATGTGTTAAAAATGTAGAATAGTTAGCTACAAAAGTATCTGTGTCAGTTTGAAAATTAGTTGAGTTTACATAATCAACATAGTTCTTCATTGATGTATTTATTTCAGTATCAACAATCAAAAGAGTTGCATTAAAAACAGCATCCCAATTTGCATCTCCTGTTCCAATACTATCAACATAATTTTTCATTGATGTATTCACAACACCAATATAATTTTCCATTGAAGTATTAATATCATCTACTTCTGAAGAAGTATAATAATCTGCAATATCAAAATCAGTTAAGTTATAATAACCAAACCCTAAAATTTCTGCTTGAGTAAAATAATCTGAAATTCCTGCAACAGCTTTTGCAATCCACATTCCTGTTGCAGAACTCCAAGTTAAAACTTCATTATTACTTGGAGCAGGAATATTTGTATCTTCCATCTCTGAAAGGTTTGTTAATGTTCCTGTATAAGTATTAACTGTTAAATCATCTGAAGGAAAATCAAAAGCACTAACTAAAGGAATCAATAATAATAAAAACAACAAAACTACTTTCTTCCCCATTTACTAAACAAACCCCCTTCTTGTTGTTGCTGTGGTCTTGCCCCAATAATTTCAGATATATTTGTATGCCTTCTAATTGAACCTCTTTCTTCTCCCTTCCAAGCACGATTTAAAGTAGCATAAACTAATTGTGATAATTGTTCAAATAACAATTCAAACTCAGACAACATTTCTTTTTTCTTTTCTTCTTTTATTTTATTTAATTCATATTCAATTCTATCTTCATATTCAAATAATAGTTTCTTCCTTTCTTCTGTTTCATCTAATTTAAGTCCAGACATTTCTCCTGCAAACATTTTTATTGTTGTCTTATCTTTAATCCTATTTTCAAATATTTCTTTACATTCTTTAAAATTTGGTTGTCTAAAATAAAGTTTATATCTCATTAATATATTTGCAGAAAAAGCTTTTCTAAATCTTAACATTATTCCATTAATTTGGTCTTCATTAAAATTAGATAATAAGTTTTCTTTATTAACATAAAAACTTATTAATTCTATTATTCTATAAACACCGTCATCAGTTAATCTTCTTTTCTTTTCGTCAGTAATAGATTTCCATTCAATATCCCCTTGATTATTTATAATAGGAATATCTTGCATTAACTGGTGGTATAATTTTGTAAGGGTTGTTTCACATTCAAGTTGTGACTCTGCCATACCTCTCTCTTGTTCTTGTAAATAATATTGGGTCTGAGCATTCACCTGTCCTTGCTGCGATGTTGCTCCAGCCATATTTACATCTTCCATTAATCTTTCTCTTTGTTCTATGTCTTCCATTTTATTTTTTTGAATAAACCCATATAAAATCAGTCATACTAAAAGGTCTTTGCTATTGAGTAGATGCTCTTCTTACAACTCTTTTAACTGGAGTTCTTCTTACTGTCTTTCTTCTCTTAATAGTTGTTGTTCTTTTAACAGGGGCTCTTCTTTTAACTCTTCTTATAGGTGCTCTTCTAACAGCAGTTGGTTTTTTAATCATACTCATTCCTGTTTTCTTAGCAAATTCCTTGAACCTTTTTCCTCTTGTTGCTCTTCTTTCTGCAACACGAGTTCCTTCTAATTTTGCTTGTTTAATTGCTTCTTCTCTATAAGTTTCTCTTCTTGCTTTCTTAGTTTCTTCAGCCAAATCTTTATCAAATTCTTCTTGTTCTTGTTTTGTTTTTTCGCTTTCAATCTTTCTTCTAACAATTCTTCCCTTTCTACGCAACCTATTTATTTCTAAATTTTGTCTTGCCCTTTCCATTCTTTCTTTTAATCCCATCTTAAATTATACCTCCTTTCATTTGTATCACCAAACTCCCTTATATCCAAAAGGTCTTTTTGGTTTTTTTTTAGTTTGTTTTGTTTCTAACTTTATCTTCTTACGAGATTTTGATAAACCTTTCATAGATTTCATAACCATTGTAGTTCCTTTAATTCTTCCAACTACTCCAAACTTACTTCCAACATTTCCCATCCCTGTTGCATAACTTGAACTTAATGTTGCTGCTGCTGGACTTGAAGATAAACCTGCTGTTGCACCGACGACATTCATTCCAATCATTCCTCCAACTGCTACTCCAGTCATAGTATCTTTTTTCTTTTTCTTTGCCATTTTAAATTATACCTCCTTTCATTTTTATCTTTTTCCATTTATGTTCTTTACTTTCTTTTTCATTTTATATTTTGAATTTAACTCTTGATAATTTATCTGAAATCTTTGGAGAAAACCCTGACTTTCTTAATTTAGAGTATTCTTCTAATACTTTTTTAGAAGGGAGTTTTCCTTTTTTTATTTCAATTAATTCTGTTTTCTTTTTTGCCATTTTAAATTATACCTCCTTTCATTTCTTTTTCTTTCTCCTTTTTGCAACTTGAATTTCTTTCAATTCTGGAGCTTTTGAAAGCCGATATTTTCTCATTTCAATAAATTCAATTCCTTCTTTGGTTTTCTTTGTTCTGAATCCTTTAATCTTCATTGCTTTTGCCCCTCTAACTTTAAATGTAGCCCCAAGTCCAGTCGCTGCAGCTGTTCTTCCAATACCTAATGCTTCTTTCTGTGTTCTTCCATAACCAATTATCTTGAATTTTCCGAAGCGTCTTAACTCCACTGCGAACTTTCCAAGAGATTTAGGTTGTTTAGTAGGTTTGAATTTGAATGGAGCATAACCACCTCCACCTCCAGTATAACTATATCCACCACCAGTTGAAGAACCACCATAAGAATAACTGCTTCTTCCAGAGGGTCTTCTATAAGACCTAAATATTGAAGAATAACCTTTTGTTAATGGTTTATAAGAACTTGGAGTTCTTGAAACTTTTGAACGCTTAGACGCTGAAGGTAAAACTGAACTCATCATCTTAGAATAAGAAGGAGTTGAAACTCTTGAACTTGGTGTTCTTCCAGAACTCTTTGTAACACTTGAAAGATAAGAACTAACTGAACTTTTAGAAGGTGTTGAAACTAAAGAAGTATAACTTGGTGTTGAAATATCAGAACCTTTTGTTACACTTGAAAGATAAGAACTAATTGAACTACTTGGTGTTGAAATTGAACTTGAAGGAACAGCACCTAATCCTCTATAACCACCTCCACTTGTTGAAGGTAATCCACTATAAGAAATAAATTTAGTATCTTTTATAAAAGGAGATTTAGTAGTTGTTCCTACTCCCTCAACTATTTTAAATTCATCTATTGGATATCTTACTCCCTTCCATGTGCTATAAAATTTTTGTTGGATTAATTCTCCTTCTGTTCCAGTTAATAATAATCCTTGAACTTCTGTCTTTCCACCAGCAGGAATAACTAATTTACCTGAAGGAGGTGTTGCACCTTCCCAAAGATAAGTTCCTCTTTGTGCTTCATAACCTTTTGCAAGAATAATATCTCTTACATTAATCTGTGGAGATAAAACTCCACTTCTTTTAAATGGAGAAGTTAATGAAAAACCAGAATATCCCCCACCATCTATTCTTAAAAAATTAGCAGATACTGCAGGAGCAACATGGAGAAGGTCTTCTCCAACAACAAGCTTTCCATCTTTCCAGAATACTGAACCTGTTGCGTGATAAGGAGAAATTGGAACATTTACTGGAAGGTCTTTATATAAATCCAATTCAACATATTTTCCAGTTCCACCATAACCTTCTAACTTTTGAACTCTTGGTAATCCGTATTGTGAATCAGTAAATAATTTTTTATGTTGTTCTGCAATATCATAAATAGAACCTTTGCCCTCACTCCAAAATTGTTGCTTCCCTGAAACAACAGGAGCAGGAACAATATCATAAGTAATTTTTTCTCTCCCTAATGTTCTAAGATAACCACTTGCAAATGGATATACTTTAATTCCAGAATATGCTCCAACTAATAATGTTTCAACAGGATGACTTTTAATATAACTTTGAAGACTTTTCTCTCCACCAAATGCTCCACCTACTGTTGCTTCTCCTATTCCACCATATATCATTGCTTCTCCATAATAAGGAACAAAGTATTGTCCTACAGAAATAATGCCCTTTACTGTCTTTCCTGCTCCTGTTGGTGTTATACTTGAAGGAGTTGGAGGGATTGTTGGAAAATTATAACCAGTAATCCATTTAGAAATAGAAACATCTTCAGGTTTTCCAATTGCTTGTAAAGTTGGGTCTGCTATTCCAGAAAGCAATATACCACCATATCCAATTACATCTCTTGTTGGTTGAACAATATCTCTAAACATTGACATATCTGCTTTTTTAAAACCAACAGTTTCTAATCCTTTTTGTGTTAAACTACCTGCTTTTTCTGGGATTGCTGTTGATAACCAACGAGTAACTCCAACATCTGTTGGTTTTCCATAAACATCTTCTAAATGTTCTTTTGTTGGTTGTGCTATTCCAGCAAAAATCATTTTACTATCTTTTATGACATCTTTAGTTGGTTTGAGGATATCGCTTCCCATTTTATAAACATCTGTTGATTTTACTTTCTCGTAAAAACCCTTTCCTATTCCATAAATATTTGTTCCAGCAGTTTTAATAAAATCGCTTGGTTTATCATAATCAATTCCAAAGAAATTTTTTTGTGTTGCTCTTGCTTTCCCTTCTGCTTCTGCCTGTAATTGTAAATCGTATTGTGTTGGTTGTAATTGTAACTCTTGTATATCCTTTGCTACTTGACTACCAACATCTACACTTGCAAAAGGTTGTTTTTGTTGTCTTGCTCTTTGAGAAACAACCATTTCTTTTTTAGTTATCTTAACATCTTCTCTTACTTTACCTCTATCAAAAGCAATCTTTGCTGTTGTCTTTCTTCCTTTAGGAGTTGGTGGTAATGTTGGAACAAAATAAGAAGGCTTAGTTTTTGTTTTAGCGTAAGCTGTTGCGACTTGTTGTCCTTTAACAAAGTATTCTGTTCGTTCTCCTCCTGCTGTTCCTACCTCTTGGACTTTTCCTGAAAAACCAGAAGTTGTTGGAGTTGTGGTTGTGGTTGGAGTAGTAGTTGTCGTTGATGGTGGTGTATAAGAAGAACCTCCACCTCCTCCAGAACTTCTTGTAGGGGTTGAAGAAGAATATGAAGGAGCTTGTCCAGAAGGAGAAGTTTTTGTTGAAACATGAGGTGCATCTGCTGGAGGAGGAGTAGTTTTAAATGTTTTAGGAGCAGGGGTTGGTTGTGCTCTTTTTATTGGGCTCTGCCAAAACTTCCAGTTCCAAGCCATTTTATTTTTCACCTCCTAATAATAAAGTAAATAAAAAAGCCATAACAAAAACCATTACCCAAACAACAGGTAACCACATAAAAAATAAATTAATACTTGGATTTAAATAATCTTTAAAATGAATTATTAATGCACCAATTGAAACGATTAGTGAAGCTATAAAATATGTTTTCCACTGAAAATTCTTTAATGTTTTCATCATCTTTTTTAACAATTTTGTAACTTTGTTACAAATTAGAAGTATAAGCATTATTTAAAACTTTCTTTTTTCTATATTTTTTATTCCTTTCTCTTTTCTGAATAATTTTTGATAATTTATAACCTTCTCCGTCGTGTAACTTAATTCTTTTATCTAATTCTTTTGCATTCATACCATTATATTTGCTCTCGCAAAGTATCATCTTCTCTTCTTCTGTCAATTCAAGCATCAATAAGAAATAGTTTGTAGTTTAATTACTTTATGGAACTTTCTTTCATTCATCTAATATCTCTAATGCGAAATCCTCTTTTTTAACTATTTTCTTCTCGCTTCTTGTTTTAATATAATGTGAAAATAATTTAGATAAAAATCTTAGTTTAAATTTCCCTTTAAAAGTATTTCTTCTTTTTGCTTCATTAGCAAAAAATGTTTGCTCTTCTTTATTATATACACTCATAGAACCTTCATGAACTCTGTATTTAATTAAAAATTCTGGAAGATTTGTTAAATTTTTACCATGTGTTAATAAATCAAAATAAAAATTATAATCCATTGCACTCTTAAAATATTTATTAAACAAAAACCCCTCATTCTTAAACATGGTTGTAGGGTAAATAATACTACAACTCTTTGGAAGTCTCCAAGCCAACATTTCATAATCATCATATTTTCTAAATTTTCTAATTTCTTTTCCTTCTTCATCAATATATGTTGCAGAACTACCAACTAAAAAAATATGAGGATTCTTTTCTAAATAATTAAATTGCTTTTCTAATCTTTCAGGATGTGAAATATCATCTGCACCTAAGTTAGCAATATATTTTCCTTTTGCTGCTATCAATCCAAGATTTGTTGAATCTGAAACCCCTTGATTTTTTTTATTATTAATTAACCTGATTCTTTTATCTTTATATTTCTTAATAATTTCTAAAGAATTATCTGTAGATGCATCATTAATAATAATAAATTCAAAATCTTTGAATGTTTGATTTAATATAGATTGAATACTTTCATCTAAAAATCTTTCTCCATTATAAACTGGGATTACAACTGAAATTAATGGTATTTTATTTTTCATTTTACATTATTCCTTTTGACCAAGTTTTAGGAGTAAGATTATTTATAATTTCAACAGGCAAATGATAATCAAATTTTTTAGGTCCTTTCTCTTTAACCCAATCAATCATTTCTTCTAGTCCATTTCGTAAAGTATATTTTGGATTAAATCCAAAAAGCTTTCTAGCTTTATTGGCACTACAATTAGCTTCTTGTACTTCTTGTGGTCTTTCTGGATAATATTCTGGTTTTAAATCAAATCCAATTATTTCTGCAATTGTTTCTGCCAAATGATTAATTGTGACGAATTCATCGTCTGGTCCAATATTAACTGTTTCTCCAGAAGCAATCGGATTAAATCCTAAATCAACAAGCAAAGGAATATCATCCTTAATATATGAAAAACATCTTCTTTGATTTCCATCCCCATATATTTTTGGTTGTTCACCCATTAACATTTTATTAATAAAAATTGCCCCAACATTTCTAAATGGGTCATCATATTTTTGTTGAGGTCCATAAATATTATGAGGAACAGCAATAGAATATTCAAACCCATGAATCCTAGACATTAATTTTGTTAAATCTTCTGCTGCTACTTTTGCTATTGCATAAGGGTCTTGTGGTCTTGTTCCCATCTCTTCTGTAAAAGGGGTTTGATTCATACCATACCTTGCCATACT
>Ga0222679_1000355_pt1 | contig 17594 bp, 39 predicted proteins | sample AntAcemetagen939_FD_179843 | JGI IMG/M metagenome (GOLD analysis project Ga0222679, IMG submission 179843) | Saline water microbial communities from Ace Lake, Antarctica - #939 | ecosystem: Environmental > Aquatic > Non-marine Saline and Alkaline > Saline | place: Antarctica: Ace Lake...
CCACGAAAAATCTGGATTATTGGATCATGCAAAACCAAGTATTGATTATGCAATAAAAGAATACAAGGAAAAAGTAGTTAAAAATAAGAATAGGAAAGTAAATATCAATAATTTTATGAAAACTTGTTGGGCTTACTAAAAAGGAGGTACTATGCTTGATATATCAGTATCAACACACACAGAAGATTTTTCAATATTTAAAGAAGTTATTAATAAAGGAATTGATGCAAGGTTAGAAGCATTTACAGAATCAGAATTTTATATAAGAGATGATAGATTATACTTAGATATTGATGATTCTGAAATACAGATTTTAATTAGAAGATTACTTGAAGTTGGTACTGAAGATGCAGATAATTGGGCAGAGGATATTATTAATTATACTTATAGGGGTTGGTATAATATGTTATAATTCTATCTAATATAAAAAAGGAGGATTAGAATGAATAGCACAGAAAATCAAGAAATAAAGAGAAAATTTGTAGATAGAGAAGTTATTTATTGTGTTTCATATTTAATTTCTGAATTATCAAAATTACAGGAACACTTAGATTATCAAGATCAAGAAGCATTGTGGAATTTACAGAGTACACCTGATTATGAATCTACTGTAGATTATTATGATGGTATACATGTAATGCACTCAAAGTATTTAGATGGTTATGTGTGGGTAAATAGAAGTTTAAATGTTATTTCTGACCCATTTGATACTAAGTATGAGGCATATAAGGATTGTTGTGAAGAAAATAATATTGATTATGATTACTTTGAGGCATATGAACACTGGGTAGTTTCTAAATATCTTGGTGATAAATTAGAAGAAAAAGGTGAGATGGTTGATGATTTTTTTGGTATGACTGTTTGGGGAAGATGCACATCTGGGCAAGCTATATTGCTTGATGGTGTTATTTCTGAGATTTGTAATGATATGGAAATCCTAAAAGGGCAAAAATATGAATGGGAGGTGTAATAATGAAAGTTTATGAAATGGCTATAAAGGTAAATGAAAAGGAGTATGATGATATAGTATTCTGGATACAAACACCTCATGAAATATTTCTTGCAGTTAATCATGAAAAAGAGATACTATACTTAAAAGAAATTAGTGTTACGCCAGGAATGCCTGGAATTGATATTATTGTAGAATAAAAAAGGGGAATAAAATGAAAATAGATCAAATGAAACAAAATCACCCAGAGCTGATTGTTAATCAACTCAAAGGAATATCACCAAATATATGTGGTGATACAGTTAGAGATATATTAAAGAATACTGGTGTTTCAAAATGGCTAAAAAACAGAAGATATATAATCCAACTAAAGGAGATATGGAAAAAAGAAATATACAAATTGCAGGTTTATGCACAGCACTATAAAGATAATAATGATATGAAAATGTATCATAGAACGAATGAAAGAATGAAAGCGTTATCAGACTGCAGACAGCAGTTAAGAACTATATGCCACAGCAATAGAGAAACCTCATTTCCCACCGGCACAATATCATTTCATGATACTGGAAACCTACCTGATAATTTTCCCACAAGACCAAGTACACAATACCTAAAAAGGAGGGGATTATGACTAAATCAGAAGCACTGAGAGAGGCAGTTATAGATTTTGAAGAGTCTGATAATACTACATCAGATTATTTAGAGCTATTTTATACTGCTCACCATTGTATGAAACAAGGCTCTGGATTAAGTTGGGCAGATGTAAGAACTATCATAGAAGAGACATTAAAATATATAGATAATGCTATTTCATGAGGAGTAAAAAATGTTAAATTTAAAAGAACTGAAAAAAGAAGCAGATGAAAGTTGTAAATTCAGAGGTCATAAAATGGTATGGTTTGATCCTGTTTTTCATAAATGGTCTAATTCAAGTCTTCAAGATGCATATTGTAGTATTTGTGGTGCTTATGTACAAATATGTGATAATCCTCAAATCAATGGTATTGCTATTGGTGGATCAGCAGTTGCTATGACTTGCCCTTGTGAGGAATAATTATGCCAATACATGAATATAAATGCAAAGATTGTGGTAATGAATTTGATTTATTAGTATTTCATGATGAAGAACTGTATGTAAAATGTAAGAGATGTGGTAGTACAAATTTGTCAAAAGAGATTTCATTAACTAATTTTAACTTAAAAGGCAAAGGGTGGGCTAAAGATGGATACTCAAAAAAATAAAAGGAGGATTTAAAGTGTGGAGTACACCAACACAAAAAAGATTAGACAAGATTCCAAGACTGAACGAGCAAGCTGAAATATCAGCAAAAGACCAAATGGTACACTTACACTTTTTTATAGGTGGGTCTGGATTGGTAATATTATGTGCTGGGGACTATGCTTTTATAAATTTTCATACAGGACATACTTACATAAGAGGACTATCAACAAAAACAACCAAAACTGAATTAAATAATTCATTAAAACACTTACCACTAAAGAATCTTCATAACTGCTATACAGGTAGTATATCCGGACCAAGAAGAATGAAATCATGGCGTACAAAATAAAGGAGATAGGATGCCTGGTCTTATAAGAAATGGAATATACAAAATTGAAGATGTATTGCCGTTTACAGGTAATTATGTAAAACTTTATAATAATCATAAAGTGAAAATGTACTCACAGAGATATACAGTATTTAAAAAGAAAGGAGTTGTTTGTAAAAAATGTGGTTTAGTTGGTGAATACTTTGCATTAGAGGCGCATAATTGTAAAAACATGCTGAAACATGGATTTTATCATTTTAATTTATATGGAACTAAAAATGGTAAAGAGGTATTATTTACAAAAGATCATGTATTTCCAAAATCAGAGGGTGGCACAAATAACTTAAAAAACTTACAAGTATTATGTCAACCATGTAATTCAAAAAAGGGGAGTATAGTAAGCATAGTTGATTTTATTTTAAATGGTGGGGTATATGAATATCAATATTTAAAATATTTTAATAATTAAAATAATACTTGACAAGTTCTATAAAATGTGTTATAATATTTTAATATTAACAAACAGGGAGGTTTTAAAATGAATTATGAATTATGGTTTTATATTTTGGTAGCTTTTATAGTTGGTAGAATAAGTGTAACTTTTAGATTTTACATTGGTTCAGACAAAACCAAGTATGAAAATGCTACTCTTGGTATCTTATTAAGAAAATAAACGTGGGGGTGACATATGTATCCGTATAAAGTAGGGCAGAAAGTTTTATTTACAAGTGTGAGTGGTGAAGAAGCTATATATACAATAAGTTATATAAATGGATTAGGTGCAATGTTTTATTTAGGTGGTAAGCATTGGTGTTTACCTAAAGATTGTATAAAACCATACTTTGAAATTGGGGATAGAGTCAAAATACTGAGTAAAACTGTAGCATCTGGAACTGAAACTACAGAATACAAAATTGGTGAAATAAAAGAAATAGAATTAATGTCACGTAACTGTATTTATTTTGAAAAAGATGGTGCATTTAGACCAACTGACCTTGAATGGATGCCTGAAGAAAAGGAGAGTAAAGCTATGTATAAACTGCTAAAATCATTTAATAGTGAAGATATAAAAGATGCACAAGGTAATATTAACAATGTAGAATTTATGAAACATTATATAGACTTTTTAGAACACTATGGACCTTTTGGGGGTGTCTGTGATTTTAACTTTGATGCTTTCATAGCAAATGCTAAACCTGAATGGATTGAGTTTATTTTAAAACATAAATTCATTGAGAAAATTGAGAAAACATATAAAATTGACACTGAACTTACTGAGGATGAATTTGGGTATTTGATAAGTTGTCTGAATGTGAGTATTGCACAATTTATGGAAAATCAAAAATGTAATACATATCCCTCTAAAACACTTAAAGAAGATGCTGTAAGTGTCTTAGGACAAAAAGTTTTTAATAAATTTGATGATATATATCCTTTTAAATCATAGGAGGCTGATAATGATAAATGACCCAACTATGGCAATAGATTGTGATAATTGTTACACCACTATTTTCTATAACATGCCTTTCGTTTATGATGATTACACAGGAGACTATGGACACTATAACTCAAATGATGCCGATATTGAAGATTTTGTAAAAGAAATGGGCTGGATTGTAACTAATGATAAGCAATTCTGCTGCAAAGACTGTATGAGGAAATTTTTTGACAGAAACTAAAAATATTATAAAGGAGTACTGATGAATAGTTTAGAAGATACTATAAATTTGAATGAACTAATGGGAGCATCATATATAAATGTTGATACTTATTTAGTAAGAGCTATAGGAAATGAGTTAGCAATATTTATATCTGTAATAAATGATCATAATTCTTATATTAATAGATTTTCTGAGGAGGAACAGACACGAGAAATAGATAGTGATGGATGGCTGTGTCTTCCTGTTGAATATATAATGGAACAATTATTTATAGAATTATCTGAATTTAACAGAATATTACAGAAGGCTGCTGAAATAAATATTTTAACTTTAATAAAACAAGGATACCCTTTACAATACTGGTATAAACTTAATGAAGAGGAGATAGAAAAATTAGTTTTAAAAACTGAGATAAATAGGCAAGATTTTATAAAAGAGAGGGAACTACATGACAAAAAACGTCCAGAATAGGCAATTACAAAAAATAATGACTAAAGATGAGTTTTTAAGAATACCAAAAGAACTCATTAGAATATATGGGCTGGAAATATCAGGCTTAATAGCGTATATGTATGATTGGAAATATTATCTGATAAATAAAAAGAAAGTGTGTTCAGACGGATGGTTTTACATAGAACAGAATAGAATATTTGAAAACTTAAAAATAATTAAGAAGAAGCAACAAACAATTTTTAATAAATTAGATGATATATTTACTGTTAAAAGACATGGAAAAAATAATAAAAACTGGTACAATATTAATGAGACTGAATTACTAAATATTATTAAAGATATGTCCACCAGTGGGAACGATTTGGAACATCCAGTGGGAACACCGCCGCTACACCCTTATAAACTAGAACAATATAATAAGAACAATATAACTAGACTAAATTCATCTAAAGATGAATTATCAGATAAATCTGATAACCAGCCACCAAATGTTGTGATAATTCCTGAAGGTAAATTAGAGGACATAAAAATAATATTTGATAAATATATTAATATTGTTACAGACCTTAAATTAATTCCAGGATCTTTTAAATTAATCAAACATAAATCTATAGATACAAAAGTAGGAATTAATAATCATTCAGAATCTATTAGTATTAAAGAATTAATATTTGATGCCTTACAAACTTATGATACAGGCACTTTAATTAAATGTCTCAGCAATTATAAATTAATATGTATGGATCAGACTAAATACTGGTATAAATCCTATTGGTCAAATATTACAATATTACGATCAGAGTCTTTATTAAAATTATTAGATATTGAATCATTAGAAATAAATAAACTTGATTGTTATTCAGCAGCCAGATATAATACGAAATTTCTAACGCTGAATGATTATGATCCAAAATCCCCACTGAATACAGAAACAAATACATATATGAATATTGATACAGAAATTTTGAAGAAACGTGATGTCAAGGAATATTATAATGATATTAGATTATATATTGACTCAGGTGAGTTTGAGAAAAACATTTCATATTTTCAGTGGGTGGAAGAATGTATTGTTTGTTTGATATTCAGAAAAATTGATGAGGATTTATTAAATAAATTTGTTGATATACACAATTATTGGTACAGACATTTTAAATTAATGTTGAAAGGAGATTAAATGGGAGTTGGTACAAGTAATAGGACATTAGGTAAACATATTTTATTAGATAGAATATTGGGTAGAGAAGTTGGTGCATTATCTTTTGGCGAGTTACCGTTTATTAAGAAACAATATACATTTATTGATTTATGTGCGGGAGATGGTGAGCCAAGTGTTCAGTCACAATATTCAAGTCCTAAAATTATAATGAAATATCTTAAAATATTAAAACGGAGGAAAATTCATAGTACAGCATGGTTAGTAGAAAAGAACCAAGAATCATATGATATTTTAAAAGCTACATATAAAAAATACGTTATTAATATGAATGCTCTTGATTTTGATTTTATTCCTAGGTGTCCACCAAACAATTCAGCTTGTTTTATTCACTCAGATCCAAATGCTATTACAGACTGGCCAATAACAAGAGGTTTATTGGACTCAGCGCCAGAATATACAACATTATTAGCTACACTTGGATGTAATGTTAATGGTTTAAAAAGGCTTCCATTATCAAGTAGATTAAAATGGTTTGAGAAAATAGATGAAGTTATAAGTTGGATGCCATATAGACATGATGCTATGCTTGCAGTTCTTAATGGTGATAATGCTCGATGGGCTTATTTAATTATTGGGCCTAAAGTTTGGCATGATAAAGGTAAATATATTACTGATATTAAAAAAGCTTTTTCATATTGGGAATTAGGAGTTAGTACGATTAGATATAAAACAGATATAAAAAAGTTTGAGGAAATGAAAAATTATTTATTTTTAACACAGAAGGAGGTTGCATGTCAATAAATTTTAAAGAGAAGATAGATGAAGCTTGTAAACTTTATGGGTTAAAAGGCGTACATCCTGCAGCAAATTTAATGCCTTATATGATGGAGGATGAATATTTAGAATTAGTTGAAGATGTAAAAAATAGAGGATTTATACATCAAGTTAGAATTACAGATGATGATTTAGTGATAGATGGGAGGAATAGACTTTGTGCAAGTATTGATGCAAGTATTGATGTTGGGTTAAAAAGGCATAATCCATCAGATTCTATTGCATATGTATTAGCTGAGAATATGAAACGTAGGCACTTAACTCCAAGTCAAAGAGCTATGATAGGTGTTGAAGTTGAAAAACTATATGCTGTATTTGCAAAAGAAAAGCAGGGAGAACGTAATGATTTAAAAGTTGATTCTAACATTGTGGAAAATTTTCCACAAAGTCTTGAACAAGATAAACATAACCCAAAAGCAAGAGATGAAGCGGCAAAACAAGTTGGTGTTACAGGTAGATTAATTAGTGATGCAAAACGTATTGACAGTTTATATCCAGATCTTGCTAACAATGTTAGATCTGGTGATAAAACTATAAATGCAATAAATACTGAAATTAAAGAAAGGGAGATAATTGCACCAAAATCTAAATTTAATAATACTAATGAGTCTATAGATTGGGCAAGATATACTTGGAATCCAGTTACTGGGTGCAAATTTAATTGCCCATATTGCTATGCAAGAGATATTGCTATGAGGTTTAATGGTCATTTTAATCCAGAATTTCATGAAAGTAGATTAGATGCACCAAAAAATACAAAACCACCTGTTGAAGCAGGAATGAATAATGTGTTTGTTTGTTCAATGGCTGATTTATTTGGTGACTGGGTTTCAAAAAGATGGATTAATATGACGTTAGATGTTATAAAGGAGAATCAACAGTGGAATTTTCTTCTACTTACAAAAAATCCTAAGCGTTATCTTGAATTTGAATTTTCAAAGAATGTGTGGTTGGGAGCAACTGCTGATGTACAAAAAAGAGCTGATAATGCTATTACAATATTTAATCAGTTAAAAGATAATGTAACATTTTTATCATGTGAGCCATTATTAGAGCCAATATCAATATCAGATAATGCTAATATTAATTGGGTAATAATTGGTAGTCAGAGTAAAACTACAGGTGCTAAAGCGTTTCAACCTGAGTGGGAGTGGGTGGAGAAACTATTAATTGATTCAAGAAGAATTAATGCTAAAGTATTTTTTAAACCAAATTTAAGTATTAGACCACAAGAAAGACCTAATTTTTAAAAATGGGATATTATTGGTACAGGCACTTTAAATTAATGTTGAAGACTGATAAATAGGCTTTTTTTAAAAACAAAATATTGTATGCATAGGTAAGTATTAGTTTAATAACTTAATTAGTTTAATGCTGTAATTAACAGAGAGAAAACTTGGAGGATTTGATATATGGGACTAATCTGTAAGTATAAAATATGTGAGGATGAGTTTGAGGAATATTTAACACCTATGAAAGCCATTCGTAAACATTGTTTAGATTGTTCAGCAGGATTATCCAATGAAGTTAGAAATTGTGAGATGGAAGATTGCTCACTCTATAATTTTAGATTTGGTAAAGGAGTCAGTGGGAGGATATATACTGATGAGCAGAAATTTGATATAGCAGAGAGGTTTAGAATCGCTCGTGAGTTAAAACAAGCCCCATAAAGAATGTACGTTGAGGTTACTTCATTTAAAATGCATAGGTAAGTATAGGTCTTAATATTAATATTCAAATATGGACAAATAAGAAAGGATTAACATGACTAAATTCAAAGAGGGTGATAGAGTTAGGATTTTGGGTAAGACTGAAAAAAGTGGTTTAAGTGGGACAGGAATTAAGGTTGGAGATATAATAAAAGTAGATTCTATCTATTCTGATTATTTTAGGGTTGTAAAAGATGGTACAGGATTTCATTTTAACTATCAAGACGCAGAACTTGTAAAGGAGGATGAGGTGAAATTCAAAGTAGGGGACAAAGTTAGAATTTTAGGTAAGACTAATGCATATGGTTTAGCTTCAACAGGATTACAAATTGGAGATATAGTAACAGTAGCAGAAGTTGGTGCTAATTATTTTATAGTTATAAATAATTTACCATATCATTTTAATTTTCAGGATGCAGAACTCGTAAAGGAGGATGAAAAAGTGGAATATAAACAATTGAGGGATATAAGTGGTGTTGAGATTGAAAAAGCTCAAGGTGATGTTAAGTGTCCTGAGTTTAATGAAGAATTTGTGGATTATTTGAAAGAGTTTGATTATTGGCCAAATGCAAATTTAAGTAAATTGTTACTATATGCAAACCCAAAATGGATTGAGTTTCTGATAAAACACAAATTCATTGAAGAAGTAAAGCCAGAATTCAAATCTTTTACTTTAACGTTAAAGGTTGATACTAAGGATGAGTTATTAACTTTGTGGCACAGGTTAAATTGTAATGGAGAAGAATTTAAAGAAATGTATTTTGATAAAGGTAATACACGCCGTATGCCAATACCAAAGAGTTATTATACAGCCAAAATGTGGAGGCAGGTTGATAATGCTGTTGAAGAGCATATAGGAAAATATTAAAATGACTAAAGTATATATTATAGAAAGTGAACTTGGTTGGGGTAGTAATGTTGTTGAAGAAATGGAATTTGATACCCCAAAAGAGGCTGATATATATTGTAGAGACTATAATACTAAATACAACTCTCACAGTCATGCACCTGACTGGTATATGTATGCAAAAATGGAAGGTCAGGGCTACGGTATGCTTGTATGGTAATGAAAGGAAAATATTAAAATGGAGAGAAATAAAGAGTTACAGAAATTTATAGATAAATTATCATATGATATGTTTGGGTATACAGAGGAAGACTGCTGTATATCCTGTAAAAAGAAAATTACTGGATTTAGGAATTCTATTTCTGCTAAAGAGTATGGCATTTCAGGGTTTTGTCAGGGGTGTCAAGATTCTGTATTTGGGGTTGATTAAAATTATGGGTTGTATATACAAGTTATTTAAGGAGGTGTAAAGTGAAGTGGAAACCGTTTAGTACAGTACCAATGGATGGAACTATGGTTGATTTGTATCATGAATCTGATGGTAGGTATCCAGATTGTTACTATGAAGATGAAGTCTGGGAATCTTATTATTACTATCCTGATCAACTGCCATCAATTGGGGGATTTACACATTGGATGGAATGTCCAGAAAACCCACCGGAGGATATTAAAAAATGAAAATTATAGAAGGATTAAAGAATTATTGGAAGTGGAGGAAAATAATATATAATGATAGTTGGTGGGATTCACATTTCTTATTTGATATTATGAGGTTTAAAATAGAGCAAATGGAAACTGGGTTTAGAAATCATGGCTGGGGTGTAATGTCAGAAAAAGATGCTGATAAAATGAAAATATGTAAATTATTACTTGACAGAATCATAAAAGATGATTATTATGATAATGTATTTAAATATCATTATGAGAAGTGGGGTGAATCTGAATTTACTTGGAATGATACAGAAAATCCTGAATTTGTAAGTTTGGAAATTACACATAAAAATGCTATTACAGATGATGATAAAATACAAGAGAGAGAAGAATTTAGGAATTTAATGGGACGTGAGGGTGTACTAAAGAAACAGGATATAGATTATTTATTTAAATTAATGTCAAAACATATTTTATACTGGTGGGATTAAAAGATAAGAAAGATGTTGATTATATTTATATTTGTGAACTTGTGGATGAGATATTTTAAATATTACTTTTGTCACCATTTATAAACAAGTGGGGTCATTTTGTCTGTATTCAGGAAAGGAGAATATATGGAAAAGGAAAGAGTAAAACGGCTTAGTGAAAAACTTAAAAAAATGTTAAAGCCTGAAATAAAAGGGTATAGTAAGGCTAATATTATTGTACGCAGAGAAGGAAAACCTGAAAGAAGAATATTGAGGGAGGTAAATGATGTACAAAATGGAAAGTAGACCACAAGATGGTGTAACAGTACTTGAATTAGATAATATTATGGAATCAGACCTTAATTTAAGTAATCATATAATATACTATATATTCAGTGATAAATTTGCTATATTGCATAGAGATACTTCTTCCCTGTATAGGTGGGCTATTTTTATGCCTGAAAGAATAAGTGGTGGACATTTTAATCTTGTAAAAGATGCAATAAATTGGGCTTTAGATAGAAGCTATGATGTTTATATGTGTGATAGAGATGAATTTATAACTAAACTCAGAGGTAATTAATGACAAGTGTAATAGATTATTTAGAGTCAAAAAATATTAAATATACACTAATAGGACAAGAGGCACTGATTACATGTCCAGCTTGTGGTAAAGAGAAACTTAGCATTAACACCAATAGTTTAGTATATCAATGCTTTGTGTGCTCTGCAGAGAATCCTGGATCTGATTATGCATCCGGCAGTCTTTCTAAATTAAAAAAACTGTGGGGTGATAGTATTGATATAGCCTCAGTATCATTACCATCATATATAAAGGACAAGAATAGAGAAGAAGTTGATTTCACCACTATAGTTGACAGATATCATTTTCAGTTATTGAAAAACAAGAAAGGTATAAAGTATTTATTTAACAGAGGGTTTGATGAAGAAGATATAATTAAGCATAAACTTGGGTTTGTAGAAATGAAAGGTGACTTATGGATTTCTATGCCAAGTTTCGAGGATGGTATTCCTAAACTTATAAAATATAGAAAAATAACTGATGATAACCCAGAAACAAAAAAGATGGAAAGGGAATTTAATAGTAAATCAATATTATTTAATGGTGATGCACTTAATGACTTCAGTGATATAATAGTTGTGGAAGGGGAGATGGATTGTATATCTTTATTAAAGCAAGGAGTTGAAAATGTAGTTAGTGCTACAGGTGGTGCTGGTACATTACTTCCTGAATGGTATGATAAATTAAGTTTGATGAGTAAAATAACATTTGTGTTTGATCCAGATGCTGCAGGTCAGAATTCTGTACTTAATACTTGGGTCGAAAGACTTGGTATAAATAAATGCTGGAATATATTATTACCTGATAACCATGATCTTAATTCATACTTTTTAGAATACACAATAGATGATTTCAATGAGATAGAACCATATCAATTTAAAGTCAATGGTGTTGTTTCATTACATGATGCATTCTTAGAAATGTATTCTCTGTCACAATCAAAAGATAAATTAATATATCCTTTACCTTGGTCCGAAGTAAATGAATTATTAGGAGGTGGTTTAGAATTAACACAATTATTGACAATAGGTGCACCAAGTGGTATAGGAAAAACCACAATGGCTTTACAGATAGCACATTATTTTATTAAGACACATAATATACCATGTTTAATGTTTTGTTTGGAAATGACATCAGTTAAATTAGCTGTAAAATTTGCACAATTGGAATATGATTTAACATACAGTGAAGTACAGTATGATCAGGCATTAATATATACAAACGAGATAGGTAAAATGCCTATGTACTTTGCATATACACCTGACATTAAATTAGATGTATTGTATAATACCATAGAAGAAGCTAGGAATAGATATGGTGTTAAATTTGTAATATTTGATAATTTGCAATTATTAGTGACAAGTGATAAAGAATCTGAATATGCAAGAGCAATGAAGTATTTTAAGAGAATCCCAATGAGTTTGAATTTAATGATGTGTTTAATATCTCAACCTCGTAAACTGAATGCAGATGAATTTAATTATGATTCACTTAAAGGATCTGCAGCTATTGGGCAAGCATCTGACCATATTCTTCTTGTGAATGCTAAGAGGTTAAAAGGTGACAATACAAACAGTAGTTTTGATCCTATAAGAAGTATTATTAATGATAAGGCCAGATTTAGTGCGGGGGGTCGGCGTAGGTTAAAGATGGTAGGTGAAAAATCAAGATTTGATTCTTTATAAAGGGGGGATAAGATGCGAGTGCAAAACATAAGAAGCAATAAGGGTAATGCAATAGCAAATCAGTTTGAAATATTTGACAATGGTAAAATTTATTTTCAATCATATAGTACAATAATAGCTGTTATTGAGGATGGTGAGGTTACTCTTGATCATGATAGTTGGGATTGTTCTAGAACTACTGGAAAATATAGGAATATATTTTTAGATGAGGATATAGCTGGAACAAGGAGAAAAATCAAATCAGGTGAGTATAAATTAGCTAACTTGAATTAAGGAGGAGTAAGATGAGTGGATTTGTGCGTGGGTTTGAGTTATTTTTTGATTTAGTGTTTAATAATGTGGTCACAGGTGTAATAGCAGGATGTGGACTTACTATATTAGTAATAGTTGTAGTGGTTGGTTTAGTTGCTATTATAAGTAATTAAATTAAGGAGGGGAAAGTATGATAGAATTTTTATTAGGGTGTATATGGGTATTACTTCAGTGTTCAGCAGGATTAGCTACATTAATATTTTTGATTTTTATTTTATGTTTTCTGGTACTTTATATTCAAAAGTTTATCTATTTTTGCAAGGAAAGGAGTTAGATTAAATGGCATCCAGACCTGAGTTATTAGGATTGATGGAAGAGTTAGGACTTGATCATAAAAACAAATCTATAGATGAAATGACACAAGAAATAAAAGATGTGGCAGATGAAAGATTTGATAGAGATTATGAAGTATCTTGGCTTGTGGTATCAGATGACTTGAGAAAGTTTTTGACAACTGAGTACGATTATGCTGTGAGAGGTAAAGTTAAATCAATAAAGAGAAACTATAAAGGAGAGAAGATATGAAATATGAAAATGTGAAAGATTTTAGTGTTAAGGACTTAATTATTTGTTGGGATTGGGATAGTTGTGAACAGGAGTATGAAGAATTTGAGTGGGATAATATAAATATATCAGAGTGTGAGGGCCATTTTGCTAAAGGAGACTTAAATGATCTTGAGGGCGCAGGATTGATACAAAGAGTGAAAGAAGTGTATAAACCAAAGTGTGGTGATATTGTTAAAGGTAAGAATGGGTTGCTTTATTTGTGTACTAATGATGATACTAAAGACTTAAATTATTTTGGTTTAAGTACTTTCTTGAATTATCAAGTTGTACGTAATCCTGTTTATATTCATAATATTAAAGAAATAATAAAGGGGAAAGTATAATGAAAGAAAGAATGTATTTTTTATATGATGAAGAAGACAGTGATGTTTCTATAGAAGTTTATTTAATTGATGATGGTGTAAATGTTGCTAGAGGGGTATCAATTAAATCAAAACATGATGAGAATGATCCTAATAGTAAATTAGCTATGAAGAGAGCGTTAAGAGCTATAAAGAAAAGAAAACTCATTAATAATAAATTCAAAGATTGGAGAGCCATAAAAACACTAATTAAATGCAATGCGCCATTTACTGTTCATTCAGAATTAAATCCGCAATTGAGTTTTTATGAAAGAAAGTTATTATTTGGTAAGAAGTTGTTTGAATATGAGAATAGACATAAAAAATATGTAGGTTTAATGATAAAGTCTGAAGGTGGCATAATAAGTTTTGCTAGTGGTGGTTTTCCGGGATCAGGAAATTAATAATATGAAAGAAATACTTAAATTATTGAGATTAGGTATTACAAAGAGTGATTATCCTATATATGGGCAGTATTTAAATTCAACTGGTAAACAACTGCAAACTTATAACAAATCTATATTGGTATGTATAGACCGTAAATTACCATTTAAAGGTTCAACTAATTTCTTTGTTATAGAAAACTTATTGACAAGTCTTGAAAACTATGATATAAAACAAGATGAAGGTAATATTATAGTAGAATCAGATAAATTTAAATCGAAACTCATAATTGACGATGTAGGATTTCCAAAAATAAAAGATTATAATTATAAAAAGGGGTTATTTATAACTGAAGATTTATTGTACATTCTAAATACAGCTATCAAGTTTGTGGGTGATGGTCATTATAAATACGTTGTGATAACAAATAAGGGTGTAATTGCAACGGATTCACACAAAGTTTATTGTTATAATAAAGCAATAGATGTAGAACAGAATATTTTTCTTGACAAAACTGTTATAAATATGTTAGGAGTTGGGCATGAGATAAACTTTGATGATAATGTATTTGTAAAATTTGAAGGTGGGTATATCATATTTGAAATGGATGATATATCTGAATACAATATTGAGTCAATCTATACTCATATTTTAAATTATTCTAATAATGTAATTAAACTTTGCAATGTACAGGTTATGCACGATGCAATACAAAAAGTATCACATATACTATTTAATGAGAGTAGCAAATGCATAAATGTGTTTAATAAAAAGAAGATATTGACTGTAACTGCTGAGTCTTATGCTAATGGTATATCGAGTGTGGAATATAAATCAGAATTGGGTAGTATATATGAGGAAATATTTAATGTAGCTAATTTTGATAATATAAGCTTAGACTATGACATTTATGTTAATTTGGAAAATAACAGATATATGTATTTAAAAAATGAGGATAGTGAAATTATATTTGTAGCTGAGATATAAAGGAGGGGACAATGAGGGAGATAAAATTTCGGGCATATGATAAAAAGATTAAAAAATGATTGTTTGGGTATCCAAAGGCAGGTGGGTTTAGTCTACTCGGTGAAATTGTAATTTTAGGGGAGATACAAAAAATACGGGTTAAAGACTTAAATAACATTGAGATAATGCAATACACCGGCCTAAAAGACAAGAATGGAAAAGAGATTTATGAGAGTGACGTGGTTAGTGGCTGGGTCAATGATTATGAGGGGCCATTTGAGGTATTTTTTGATGAAGGTGCATTTTGTCTGAAAGCAATCATTGAAGATGATGGATACTACTCATGCTTATATGAGGGATTTCCAGAAAGTGATCTCGAAGTTATCGGTAACATTTATGAGGAGAAGCCATGAAACGGTTTGTAATGTGGTGTATATGCTGGGCATTATATTTAACAGGTGACATTCTAAGTAGGGTAATGATGTTTTACGATGCATTGTCGTTCTTGTACCCTGCTGAAAATTGGCTTATGGGCCGATCCGGTGATATAAGTGATGCACATGGATTTACTGTTTGGCAGAAAGTAAATAAGGAGGAATGATGGATATCGACTATAAGAAGTTATTTGATGGATTTGAAACGGCTGTTTGGCTTGAAGATACATCTAAGTCAATTTATGATGGAGATGTTCCAGAAAAACAAAGTTTGTATTTCGGGTGTAATTACGAGGATATCCCAACGATAATTATTAAATGGTCTGAAAAGGGGCGGGGCTTCGGTGAGTATGTCTTTCAACTGATTGACGGGAAAATGGTTTGTCACAATGAATATGATTCTCCTGAATCTGTCAAGCGTGTTTTGTGTAATATGGTTGATCAATGCACTTTTATGGATAACTCATAAATCAAACAGACCTTTATTTTTCAGAAAAGGAGGATTAAAATGATAGCACATATAGCAACAGTTCAGATATTAGTTGATGAAGATAGTTCTAATGGTGCAAGTGATTTTATACATGATTTACTAGAGGGCGAAGAAGGTGTTATTGATTGGGGTTATTTAAAAGTAGGTGGGCAGTATCTTTATCCTACTAACACAACTGTTAGTATACCTTATAAAGAGGGATCTATGTTTAATTAATCAGGAGGTAAAGTGAAAACATATTACAAAGATAATGATGGGAATTTCAATTTAGTGAATGAGATTGAGGCTATAAAGGTTGTCAAGTTTGAAGAGGGGATTTGGCATGTAAGTAAACTTTTAAAAGGTAGAGAATATACTTTTATAGCTAAAAAACTAAAAGAATTACCGGATAAGATGGATTTAGCAAGATTTCTACCATTTAAATACAGAATTTCCAAGAAGATAAAAAGTAGGTTGGATGAAGCAGAAATGAATGTTGATTATGGGGTTGATGATAAGGTTAAGGTTGGGATGATTATTAAAATTATAGAAAGAGTTATTGGAGGTAAGAAAAGTGAATAATGCTTTTGCTATAATTTGGCTCATATTTATAATAATAACCTTTGCATTTAATCCAGAAAATTCTTGGGTACAGGTTGGTATAGTTTTTTCTATACTGTTGGTAGCAGGAACTTACAAGAAGGAATAATTTATTTCAGAAACAGTTTGAAAATTGATAAAATTTTTGATGCTGGATTTTGTTTTCAGCTCACACAGAAAATTAACAGGAGGAAGTAATGTTATACACAAAGAGACAAACTGATTTATTGAGAGAGTCAATAGGAAAATGGGTACATATAGTTTGTAGTACTGGGGATGATGAAGGTACTGAAACTTGTGCTTTATGTAGAGAGTATTATGATGGAGGGTCTAATATATATGATTATGGATGTAAAAGTTGCCCTATATTTGAAATTACAGGTATGGATAATTGTAGGGGTACACCATATTGGGAATGGGTAGAAGCTGCTGCTGAAAAAGAAGCATATGGAAGTATAAATATTATAAGAGCTGCAAAAGCTGAACTTAAATTTTTAGAAGATTTGTACAACAAAACAATTTTATTTAGGAAATTTGAGGTATGAGATGTACAAGATGCAATTGTTATAGTAATGAATATGATATTAATTGTATTCCATTTTCAGGTAATCCTGATGCTAAGTATTTCTTTATAGGTGAGATGGCTGGAAAAAATGAAGCAAAGGCATCTCAAACTAATCCCTCACATTTTATTGGGAAATCTGGGTCTAACTTTGATGAACTATTAAATATTGCAGATATAGACAGGATTGATGTAGCTATAGCAAATAGCCATAGATGTTACAAGACTGATAATAAAAAACCAACTGAGACTGAACTTAATAAGTGTTTTATTCACACGTTACGTGAAGTCAATAAAATAAAACCGAGATTAGTTATAGCTATGGGTAGTGTTGCTTTGTATCAAACACTTGGTAAGCATAACATAGAAAGATACAGAGGTAAGGTATATTTTTCAAAGAAAATT
>Ga0222679_1000356_pt1 | contig 17516 bp, 25 predicted proteins | sample AntAcemetagen939_FD_179843 | JGI IMG/M metagenome (GOLD analysis project Ga0222679, IMG submission 179843) | Saline water microbial communities from Ace Lake, Antarctica - #939 | ecosystem: Environmental > Aquatic > Non-marine Saline and Alkaline > Saline | place: Antarctica: Ace Lake...
TATCCGTTCAAATGGTTATACCCGTCAGAGAAAGCATTTTGGCGTGTCGTAGCCGCCGAAGTCCGCAAAATCGCGAAGGAAGCAAAGGAGGGTAAATGAAAAACACTCTAACAGTTTCATGGTTCAGCGCGGGAGTATCATCTGCCGTGGCCACCAAGCTGGTAATAGACCAAATTGACCGGATTATCTACATACACATTGACGACCAACACCAGGACACTATGCGTTTTGTAAAGGATTGCGAGACATGGTTTGGAAAGCCGATTGAAATTACGCAAAGCCCCTACCGGACGGTGGCGGATGCGTGGAAGGCGAGTGGGTGGCGGATGGCGCATAATCCGAGCGGTCACACACCGTGTACAAAATACCTAAAACGTCGTGTTCGCCGCGAATGGGAAATTGAAAACGAATGGTTTAATTTGTTCCGCTATGTTTGGGGCATGGATGTTAACGAGAGCAAGCCGAGGCGCAGGGGGGATATAAGCCGATGCGACAGCCTGCGTAATTCCATGCCCAATCAAGAACACATGTTTCCGTTGGCTGAAAACGGAATCACCAAAGAAGAAGCACACGGCATTTTACTCAAGGCGGGAATCAAACGTCCGGCGATGTATGAACTTGGCTATCGCAATAATAACTGCATCGGTTGCGTGAGGGGCGGCAAGGGGTATTGGAATAAAATTCGCGTGGACTTTCCGCAGGTGTTTGTTGCGCGAGCCGCTCTGGAACGCGAGATCGGCGGGACTTGCATAAACGGGACATGGTTGGACGAACTTAACCCTGTGGCGGGACGCGATGATGGGCCAGTATTGGAAGAATGCGGCGCAATGTGTGAATCAACTGACCCAACGCGCCCGGCCCAGGACGCGGGGAGGATGAATGAAACAAACGAAGAAACAATTTAATTACGGGCGAGATGACATGAACCCCAAACCACTTGACGCCGGATTGGCGGAGAGGCTGTATAAATCCGTAAAAGGCCCATGTGCGTATCCGTTCAAATGGTTATACCCGTCAGAGAAAGCATTTTGGCGTGTCGTAGCCGCCGAAGTCCGCAAAATCGCGAAGGAAGCAAAGGAGGGTAAATGACAAAGTATCCGAAAGTGGTGTGGATAGTAGATTGCAACGAAACCCTGAGTACAGTTTCTAAAGGAACGAGAGGAGCAAAACGCTACCACCTGCACCCCGGCAACGAGGTCAAGCTCAAGCGCGAGAACGCCGCGATGCGTAAATGGATTATACGAGAGAACGGTGGAAAACGAAGCGTTAAGCAATGTCCTTGCTTGCGTTGCAAAAAGCTAAGAGAAGTTGTCGCAGACTGGTGAATGAAAGGACCACGCAAATGAACACAACCGACGCCGAGATTGCAGAGAAGCTGGACGGGATGGAGTGCGGTGACTACGGAGTGAAACGAATTGCATCAACAGGGCCAGAAATCCTTGTTTCATTGGAAGATTTACTGGCAACAGATAACGGGGCGAATCACTTTGTAACATTTTATCCGTCAGAGTTCCTCGCCTTCTGCCGCGAAGTCGTGGAGCGGGTGGACGGGGCTGTAAAAACCCCCGAAAGTTGCGGGGAGTATCTCAAGCTGTCAGAAAAAGAGAAAATGCAGTTGATGAAACAGGAGGCATTGAAATGAACTGGACAAAAACACCGCCGACGGAGCCGGGATTATATTACTGGCGAATGGACGATAAACATTCTTGGGAAGCATTGCGAATTGGCAAATTCTTTAACCAACTAAAAGTGCGTGTAGCAGATCGAACATTGATTGTTAATTCTATTGGCGGCTTCTGGGGTGGCCGCGTCCCTGCGCCGGGGACGACGTTCTCGGTGGATGAAGTTTGGATATGGATGACATACCTTGATACTGTCATTTGGAAAACCGCTCATCGTCTATCTAAGGACGACTTATATAGTCCAGTCCACGGTCTCGCCGCCACAACCGCCCAACACGGGAAGGAGCAGGGATGAGATCGGATTACTGCCCAAAATGTCATAGCAATACGATAAAGGTTGATGCAAGCGGACCCTATTATTGCGGGGACTGTGGATGGGAGCGCGGCTTAATTCCAATAATGCGCGGTCAGAATAAAACAGGGCGCAATGATCGGTGCCCCTGCGGTAGCGGCAAGAAGTTCAAGAAATGCTGTTTAGTGAAATTAAAGGAGTCCAAATGAAGTCATTACTCATAATCGCAATGCTGGCCCTGGCCGTGAACGTGTGGGGGGAGACGAATGTAATTGTAGTGCGCCTCGAAAAGATTGAAAACTTGGCGAACGAACTTATTATAGGCACTTCCCAGCCGCCCGTTGCGGTAAGCGGCGACATTACCATGATGCCTCGCGGTTCAAATACCTATAGCGTTTTAACCATGACTGACGAGGGCATCCACAAGCTCGCCGCCGATGGTAGGATATGCGAGGTGTTCGGGCATTGTTGGGAGCGATTAACTCCTGAAACACAAAGTAGAATTGCCCTTTATCAAAACGGACGCGAGGTTGTTCCCTGCAAGTGCCGTATCTGCGGCAAGGAAGAAACAAGAACGGGAGATTACAAATGAGCACCAAAGGAATTGACGTGAAGGAACGGATACGGGCGGTGGTTGATTTTGAAAGCGTCGGTTTTACTATAAACTGGAAGGCTAAGCTCCGCGCCCTCCTTGCCGACCTCGAAGCCGAGGATAGGAAGATGCATCTTTGCAAAACGTGCGGAAAAGAAAAATGCCACCTTCCGTTCAACGCTTTTCGCATCGCCGGCAATAATGAGTGCGAAAAGAATTGGACGCCTTTATTACCCGCACCCGCCGAGCCACCCAGGCCCACGGAGGAGCAGTTGGTGAAAGATGGGGTGCAATACGAGATTGACCATTACGGAAGCATAGTGAAAGACGCCACAATAGTTTGGGTTTGGCATAAATGGTCTTTTAAAATTCCACCATATAAACCAGAAGGATATATTTATTCGGCTGGAATTTCTCCTACTCCGCAGTTGATCCTCCGTCCAATTCCCAAGCCCACGGGGGAGCAGTTGAAGGCCAAACATCCGTGGGATAAACTCATGGATTGGCTTGCCAAGGATTACGACGCAACACCAGATGAAATGCGAGCGGTATTAGAAGGGCAGAACGTGGATGTGAACGGGTTTCTAAAACGAGTGCATGAAATAGTTGAAATGTACAAACCCTCCCCGCAACCCGCCCAGATGATCTGCAACCACGCGGGGGAGTGCAATGAAGATGTTGATTATTGCGACCATAAAATGAAGCACGACAAAAACTGTAGATGCGGTAGTCCGTGCGGTCATGTAGGTGGTGTCAAGGGTGCGGTCTGCGTCCCGTGGGTGGAGCCGGTGAAGCGTGATTCCTGCAAAGGATGCAAAGACCACTATGTATTCCCTGTTCCAGTTTCGTGCTGTAAATGCAGCATGGGATTTTCCAACTGGACGCCCAAGCAACCAGAGCCGGTGAAGCATTATGACTTACTTCCTTGTCCCTGGTGTGGGCAAATCCCGGAAGTGGAAATGCTGGCCGGATTCCCTTGCATTAGGCATACAAACAATTTGTGTCCTGTTGCGCCTATTGTTGGATGGAGCGTCTGTGTATGGAACGAACGCCATACGCCCAAGCAACCGGAGCCAGCCGCGCCAGATAGCGACATCATGGATGACGGACATGGTAGCCAATGGTCGGCGTGGTGCCCAACGTGCGGCCACAAAACAATGGTCATCGTGCGACCAGGCAAGGTGCAATGCAATTCAGATCAATGCAATCAACGGGAGCCGAAGGCCGAGCCGGGACTGGTTCCATACCCAATCATCGGCGGCAAGGGCAATGAACTCTGGCTGGTGCAAAGGCCAGCAGGAGCGATTGCGCTATACAAGGCCGTTGGGCGCACGGACTTTGCGTACATCGAGACAGAGATAGGAGACAAGTTTATATCAATGCAAGCGTTTGACGACCCGCCGCGTAGGGCGTGGTTCAGGGAAACGAAATAAGGAGAGAGCATGATTACTTACGGACAGAAGATCGTGTTTGGAGTGGCACCACCGCTTCCATTGCGGGGTTTTCCAGAAGGGCTCGCGCGCATTCGATTGCGCAATACTGACTTCGCGAAGATCAGTATTCGCCCGCCACATGGAGGCGTTCATCGGTTTTATATTGAGGAACATGATGGCGCATGGTGGCCGGCATTTCAGATGGGGGCGAATATAAATCAACCTAAAGTGACGCCATGAATATAAAGTGCAAAAAATGCGGCAAGACAAAGAGACCTGGCGATATTTTCTTTGAAGATATTGGTTTAGAGTTGAAGAAGCAAGGTGGCGAAGGCTATGGTCGGTTTTTAATCTACAAGCAAATTCATGCCGGTGAATTATGCTTGGCGTGCTGGCTCAAAAACGAATCAGAAACGGCAAAGGATATCCGTGAATGTATGGAAATGGAGGTGCTCAAAACAAGAATTGATGTGGTAAGCGAACTGTTGGAAAACAAACAAAAACAGGAGGGTGCTATGAGAGCGAGCGACATGCTTAGAGCAAAGTATCGGGACAGGGTCACGGGGTTCAAGGGCGTATGCACTGGATTCTGCGAGTATATCAGCGGGTGTAGTCAAGCCCTGCTGGTCCCGCGTGTTGGCAAAGACGGAAAATCCCCCGATGGGGGATGGTATGACGTTCAGCGTTTGGAGTGCATTGGAAAGAAAATTGCCGAGTTGGATAACACCGAAACGCCGGGCTGCGACATGGCCGCGCCGATACGATAACCTGACCGCGTAAAATGAGACAGTGGCGGAACTGGAAAACGCGGGGAGCAAGTATCCCTGTGAAATTCGAAGCACGTCAAGCCGGCCCATGATGTGCAGAGTAGGAAAGTAACTTGCAGGTTCAAATCCTGCCTGTCTCATAATTTTGGAGGACATAAATGAAGAATGATATACAGGACCGAATGGCGCGAGTTGATGACCGCAAAGACAATCACCAGGATAACCAGCCGAATAAACCATCAGACTTTCCATTTGTACCGTTCGGGTCAACAATATGCCCAAATTGCGGTAGTCATAACACAAAAATAACGCGGATAGAAGAAATCGCTGTGAACGCAAGGCATCGCTATCATGCCTGTAAAAAATGCAATGCAAGGTTCCGTTCAGAGGAGCGATTGCCGTTTATTGACCAGAAGGCCACCCAGACTGAATGATACGCTGTATCATTTTTCTATTTGACATATTCCGCTAATGCCCATATTTTCTCTTTTAAAGGGAACATTATGGCATTTGATCTTGCATCTATTGAGACCGCCCTCGCAAAAGTCCAGAACGGGCAATCTTATACCGTTGATGGCTTCCGTTTTTCTCGCGCTGATCTAAAAACGCTGTTCGATATCCGCCGTGAACTGAAGGCAGAATCTGCGGCTGAAAATAAAACCATGTTTTCGTTGGCCAGTTTTGACAAAACCTCATAATGAATAATAACGAAATATCCCAGTTGGTAATCCCAAAAATATCATGGGCAGATCGTTTTATTGGTATTATAAACCCGCGTCATTTAATTTTGAGGGAGCAGCAAAAACTTGTCTCATACTATGTTGACGAACATTTGAAACGGGCGGCGTATAAATCTGCCGAAACTGACCGTTTCAATTCGCAATGGTCAGCAACAAGCAATGATGTCAATGCGATATTAACGACTGATTTGAAAAAGATCAGGAATAGATCACGATATTTATTCCGCAATAATCCCGAAGCAGTTTCGTTGATGAACGCCAATATCGCCTATGTGATCGGTACAGGCTTCACCCCGCAAGCACTTGTCAGAAAACGTGTCAAAGTAACAGAGGACGGCAAGGAAGTTGTTAAGACAATAGAGCTGGAATCATGGAATGAATTTACTGAGGAGCTTTTTGTTGAATGGGGCGAGGATTGCGACATATCTGGAAGTCCGATGTCGCCCATTGGGTTTATTGAGGATTGTGAATTATTTTTACGAAAGCTGATCGAAGATGGCGAAGTGTTTGTCCATATCGTAGTTGATAGAAAGAGCGGGCAGACAGTTCCATTAAAAACAGAGTTCATCGAGCCGGAAACGCTGGATGAATCAAAAACATCGAATGGCAAGAATCCGGTCAAGCTGGGGGTAGAGCTTGACACTCGGACAGGCCAGCCGGTTGCGTATTGGATAAGAAAGTACAGCGTGCGGGGTAATCACTCAGATTCGACCAGAATTCTGGCAGAGAATATGATCCATGCGTTTAAGCGCTATCGGCCGTATCAGGTGCGGGGGATACCTGCATTGGCAGCAGTGATCCCGAAGTTCTATCAATTGGACGAATTTATTGATGCAGAGTTGATTGCAGAGAAAATCGGGGCTTGTTTTTCGGTATTCCTGGAACAGCCGGCGGGGTCAAGCGCAACAGGGTTGTTGAAAACGCCTGGCAGCCAATCGGCCACAGACATTGACGGCAATCCGTTAGGGCATATTCAGCCGGGTATCATCGCCAATGTGCCAGCAGGGTTCAAGGCGTCAATGATGCAACCACAGCGGCCGTCAAGCACGTTTGATATGTTCACGCGCAGGATTGACAGGCTGATTGGATCGGGGGCTCAGATGGGCGCTGTAGGGTACGAAGCGTTGACCAGGGATGTCAGCAGGGTCAGCTATGCATCAGGTACATTATCGCGGCAGATGGATTATCAGACATTCCGGGGGTTGCAACAGCTTGTGATGCGGAAATTCTGCTCACCGATATGGCGTACATGGATGAGTATTGCAGTCTTGAATAAAGTATTGATTGCTCCTGGATATTACGAGGCTGCCCCTGGTAAAAGATATTGGCAGAGGCATTCGTGGAATCCGTCAGGCTGGCCGCGGGGCATCAACCCGGCACAGGAAGTCAATGCGTCAAGGGAATCAATGCGGGCAGGGATTACGACACTGGCCGACGAATGCGCGGAGTATGGCCGGGATTGGAAAAATCAATTACGTTTGACAGCAAGGATACAGAAGGAAGCTGAAAAGCTGGGCGTTGTTTTGAGTAGCGACGCGGCGGTATCTGTTTATAACGGGATGGAAGATATGCCGGAGGCTGTCCCGGATCAAATTGAAAAAGAGGAAGAACAGCCATGAACGAAGAACGCAAAGAAACATACGAATGCGAATGTATCGAATGCGGTCATCCAATGACATCCGAGAAGCATTGCAAGGATCTTTGTTTAAGCGATAAGGTTAAGGTGTTGTTGCTTGATGGTAGAGCTTTGACTATTCCCAAAATAATGCAAGAGTTAGATAATAATAAAAATATATGGGTATATTCAAGCAAGGATAATGGGCAATTTATACCACAAAGAATAAAAAGCGCGCAACAAACGAAGTTTGACAAGATGTTGAGGATTACTTTAGACAATGGGAAAAGTTTTGAATGTACTTATGATCATCTCGTTATGATGAGAGATGGCAGTTATCGCAGAGCAGACAAACTTAGTGAGAGTGATTCTGTAATGCCGTTTTATACGATGGTTAGTGAGAAATCAGGGAAACAAAAAATAGGCGGATATAGATTTTTTTGGGATTTGTTAAAAAATAAATGGCGACCAGTTCATTTGTGGGTGGTAAAAGAATTAAATTTGCATCACTTGAAGGGGGGTGTTGTTCATCACGGGACTTTTGATAAATTAAACAACAATCCAAACGCGCTGGAGATACTCACCCATAAAGAGCATCAAGATATACATGTCAAACACTTAAAGCAACTGTGGTCCAATCCTATAACAAAAGCCAAATTGATTGCTAAAATATCTAAATCAAATTCAGAGACATGTAGGAAAAGACCTACTTACAAAAATTATGTTAATCCTAATCGTCTGCCGCAGAAGGATTTTTTGAATAAAATAAATTCAAATCCTACTGAGGCTATGCTGAAACAAAGATTAATATGGGTAAATAACGGGAAAAAATGGTTAAATGAACACCCGGGTTTTGCATCCAAAAGATCAACAGCAACTATAAATCAAGATATAGAAAAACAATGTCCATATTGTGGAAACTGGATAAAAGGGAAACATGCCAGTTATGCGGCTCATATAGGACATTGCCGGAGGATGATTGGGTTAAGTCCTAAAATTGTTAAAGAAAGAAATGAAAAAGGACAATACCTTTCTGCTGTTGCTGTAAATCATAAAATTTTGAGCATAGAAAAAATAGAAGCTAAACAAGGTTACGATATTACAGTAGAAGGAATTTCAAACTTTGCTATTGCAGCAGGATTGTTTGTGCATAATTCCTGCCCTGAATGTGGAGGGCAGATGCGCCGAAAGGATCGGCCAGGACCAGGGCAAAAGGACATTGAAGCAGCTTTGGAAACACGGCCTGAAGTCGGCCGCAATCCGACAGGGAAGCACACGCAATCAATTTTGTTTGTAAAAGACAAGTGGACAAAATCAAAATCAAAATCATGGCTGGCATCGCATAAGAATTTTACGGATGGATATGATGAAGGTGATGATTACTACCGTTGGCGGCAGTATGACCCGGACGGCAAGAAATTCAGGTATGCCAATGAGATCATCGAAGGAACGAAGGATAGTCCGTCAATTATATTGGTATTAGGATTCCCGAAAGGGAGTAAAAAGGAAGGTGGCAATATGAAAAGCAGGAGCATTTCAAAGAGTTTGACATCGCTGATCGAGCGTGAATGCGGTGATGATGTTGATGTTCAACGCAATGATGAGGGGCGCGTTGAAGTCACTTTGAATAAACCGTTGATGCGAAAGCTGGTAATGGAGAGCGAAGTCCGGGCGGTTGAAGGTGAAGATGATGTTGTTGAGCTGTCGTTTTCTTCCGAGGAGCCCGTTTTGACATTCTGGCGCAGTGAGCCGGAGATTCTATCGCATGAACCAGATGATGCAGATTTTTCGCAGTTGAATGATGTTGGCGCCATTTTGCGAAATCATGATCCTGATCAGATCATAGGGGTGCCGACTGAAGTTTGGCTGGATGTTAAGGAGCGTAAGGGCAAAATGAAAATGCGATTCGGAACAACCGAAATCGCGCAACAGGCTAAACGTGAAGCCTTGACCGATAAAACCCTTCGGGGTGTCAGTGTGGGATATCAAATATCAAAACTTGTCTATCTCGAAGATAAAGAAACATCATATCAGGGTAGAATTAACGGGCCTGCATGGATCGGCGCGCGATGGAAAGCATACGAAGCATCATTGACGCCGATTCCCGCAGACGGAACAGTAGGGATCAATCGTAACAAAACAGGAGGCAATGAAATGTCAGATCCCAAAGAGGTAAAGAAAGTTGACCCGTCGGTAACGGTGGGCAACAAAGGAAACGGGGGCTCTCCACCTGGTGCGGTTGAGCCCGGAACGCCGACGGAGGAACAGCGCAAGCAGATTGCCGATCAGGAACGGTCCAGGGGGATCGAGATTGGTCAGCTTTGCCGAGCGCACAAGGTTGAGGATAAAGCTGAGGGATGGATCAAAGATGGTCTTTCCGTGGATCAAGTGCGGGAAAGCATTTTGACCCATCTGGCCGAATCCAATGCCGCCGTTGGAAACATCGAAGTCAAGACCAACGCGAAAGTAAGCCGACTTCGCGCGATGTCGGAGGGTCTGCTGATGCGGGCTCATCTGGTTGAACGCGACAAGGACGAACACGGTGGCCGCGACTTTGCCGGCATGAGCCTTTTGGACATGGCCCGCGATTACCTTACGAATGAAGGTGTCAGCGTCAAGGGCATGGATAAGATGGCGATTGCCGAACGTGCATTGCGAGGGCCGTTAATTTCGGCTTTCGATCTGGCGGAGTTCTCACGGGGCGCAGAAACGATTGCGGGATCATCGGATGATTTCCCGTACATTCTTGCGAACCTTGCGAACAAGTCCATGATTGGCGCGGCAGTACGGACGCCGACAACTTGGCGCGGGTGGGCGAAAACAGGCAACTTGTCTGATTTCAAGTCTGCTCCACGCATTAAGATGTCGGAGGCTGGTGATCTTGAGGAGATACCGGAAGGCAAACCTTATCCTTCCACGAATTTCTCCGAAAGTCAGGAGACGATTATCCTATTGACTTACGGCAAGAAATTCAGTATCACCCGCAAGGCCATTATCAATGATGATATGGATGCGTTCACCACGATTCCGGCCAGGCTTGGGCGCGCGGCTGAACGGCTCCCGAATCAGTTGGCGGTGACGGTACTGCTTGCGAATGCGAACCTGAATGATGGTATCGCTTTGTTTGCTAACGGACATCGCAACTATTCAGCGAATGCGAATTATGCGCTGGATACGTTGGCACATGCGGAAGCGGGACTGAGAAACGCTTTTATGACGCTTCGTTTGCAAAGGGCTATGTTGAGCGCAACGGAAGCGGATAAGAGTCATACGGTAACACTTGGGTTGCAGCCGAAGATCGCTCTGGCTGGCCCGACCAATGAGTTCATACTGTCACAAGCGCTACGAAGTGGCGGAGCATTGGCCGACAACAAGAATGCCGGAGTTATCAATCCGTTATCAAGCGTTGGCGTATCGCCAATCATCGAGCCCTTGCTCGAAGATACGAACATCACAGGATACAGCACGTTGGCTTTTTACATATTTGCTGATCCGGCTGATGCACCCATTGTTGAAGTTGCGTTCCTTAACGGGAATGAAACTCCGCACATGGAGGAAGTAGATCAGACCGACGTTGATGGCCGTGTGTTCAAAGTACGGCAGGATTGCGTCGCTGGTGCTATTGATTACGCGGGCGCCTTCAAGCAAAAGGGCGAAGCGTAAAAAAATCAATTCTGAAGTAGAGTTGGATTAAATAAGGAGAATGCAAAGATGCAAAATTACAGAGTTGATACAGGAATCGTTACCTGGACGAATAGCACCGGAACAGCGGTCTCGGCAGGTGACGTAGTTAATATGACAAACCGCATTGGCATTGCGATAGTGGATATCGCGGCAAGTGCAAGCGGTGCAGTCATGGTTCGGCACGTTTTCGAGTTAGCGAAGGATACATCGGTCATTTCGATGGGCGATGAAGTCTTTTGGGACGTGTCGGCCAGTAAGATATCAACGACACAGGGCGCGTCAGATCCCCGAGCGGGGATAGCCGTTGAAGCGGCTGCAACTGGTGCGTCGTATGTGGACGTGGATATTAACATACCTCGGACGGCCGGCGGGTCAGATACCATTGATTCGGGTGCGGGTGATGCGGCAGGGAATCTTGCGGCAATCAGGACCATCATCGGAATCTTGGAAGATGCTGGTATCGCCGAAAAGCGCTAAGACACAATAACGGGGCAGGCTGGGGATTATTCCCTGGCCTGCCTTGGCCGAAGGGATATGTTATGAAGCGTCTTGTTCTACTTACTTCCCTTGCCGTCTGCCTGCTGGTATTCATTCCGCGCGCTGGGTATTCTGCTGTTTCCGTTACCATTTCCCTTGATGTTGTCACTAATTATCCAGGAGTAACTTATGCGTATGCAAGCGCAGAAGTTAAATCCGCTTTATCCTATGGGGCAAGGTGGGGAGTTGTTGGATGGGAGCCAATAACAAATATATCCGGGGGTGTTTTTGCAAATAATGGTGTCTATGTCGACGAGGGGATCTATGTAATAGCTCCTTCGCTTCACACAAATTATTACACGCCAATTCAGCCAGAGCATAATATTCAGACAGCGACGAACATCATTTATTATTATATCCCGTATTCGAACACTCTTTCCGTTGTAGTCTATGGCCCGGCAACGCCCGTTGCCTGGACATTATCAGGCCCATCCGAATTTGCAAATGCAAGTGCATACCAAACAACTCATACTGATTCTGTTGACCTTGTTGCTGTCCCTACCGGATCGTATGCCGTAACATTCCCCGCAGTGCGTGGCTATACCAAGCCGACCGTAACCAGCACGAATATCACCGGGGCAAGCCCGTTGACGAACACCATTGCCGGGACTTACCTTCCATATTCCAACAGCCTGTCCGTGACTATTTATGGCTACCCAGCCGGCAACTGCGCGTGGTCAATCACCGGACCTGCTGCCTTCACAAATGCAACTGGATATGCGTCTGGATATACAAACAACGCGACGATCTCCGCCGTGCCGACCGGCACTTATACTTTCGCATTCCCGGGTGTAATTGGCTACACCACGCCGACCAACACTACGGAGATCACTGCCGCGAGTGCCGCTGCCATATCTGTAACAGGCACTTATGTTCTGGCGTATCCGACAAATATCCCTGCCGGGACCGGGATCCAGAAGTTCTACCAGCCGTCATACTTTTTCACGAATGTTTATTTGCATGATTCGGGCATTCCTGTCCATACGCGACTAACGGACAACGTCGGGGCGACGGGAGCGGCTGCAACAATATCCGTGGCCTGGACCAGCAATGGACTTGCTGGAACCGCCGTTGTTGTGACGAATGTTGGCGACAGTAATAATGCTGAGTTTGGTTTTATTATTCCGATTGGTGATACAGGCGCAACCGGGACAGCTGGCGCAGCGGCATCAATCGCTGTGGCGTGGACCAGCAACGGGATAGCTGGGAGCGATGCAATAGTGACGAATGTTGGAACTACCAATGCAGCGGAGTTTGGTTTTATCATTCCGGCTGCCGATGAAGCATTGTGGATTGCTGCAAGCAACAATGTTGTCTATACCAACACCGCCGCCTACACCGCCGCTGTGGCACAGGCCGCTGCCGCGTATCCCGCCAGCAATCCGTCGAACTTCATTACGGAAGTCGGAACTGTAAGCCATACGAATCTGACCGATGCCAACGGCGCGGCGGATGTCCAGCATCTGACGGCGGCGGAGAAGGCACACGCGGCGGCGGCAATAACCAATGAAACTGACCCGGTGTGGGAGAGCGAGAAGTCCGGATATGCCACTGGAACTCCGTTGTATGTTTATTCCGAAACCGATCCGGTATGGGAATCGGAAAAGAGCGGTTACGCCACCGGCACCCCGCTCTACGTGGAATCCTACATCGGCACAATCGTCGGCCTGACGGGGCAAACGGGCGCGGTGTTCAGCGTGACGACCAATAACGGCGTGCTTGACCTTACCGTGCCATCGGGCGGCGAGGGCGGCGCAGGGAATATCACGAACCTGCTCTCCGCCGACGGTTCCGTGGTGATTACAAGTCCCGCAGGCCCACAGCCCGACTTGAGCGCAACTCAATACGTGCAAACGGAATTGGCCGACTATCTCCCAACCAACGACACGGAGTACGTTGCCCTGCTGACAAATACACTTGCGTTCCATGCGGAATCTAATATCTATCAACGCGTTGACGGCACGAATGTCTATTACGGCGAAAGCGTCACCGTGGTAGCCGGTACAACGGCTGGAACATATTACGACGGAGCGAATGGCGCGAGCGTGAGCGGACAGGTGGCCGTGCTTACGACCAACAAGGCTTCCGTGGAATCTTACAAGGCTACGTCAAACATTGTTGATGAACTCAACACCAATGCCGTGCGGTTGACGGACGCGGCCTACACGAACACGGCGGCACTTGCGGCGGCGGCGTTGCCGAAGGCTGGTGGGGTAATGTCCGGTAATATTGGCATGGGTGGCAAAGCCATAACGAATATCGATTACATCGTAACTACAAACTACGTCTGGGTTCCTGTCAATGGCACGGTCTATTTTGGCACGACCACGAATTACATCATTGACCAGAACGGCACGAACTTCGGGTTCAAGATTGGCACAAACGACCTCATCAACTTTGGAATATAATGCGTAGAATACTTATATCATTGGGGCTTGCGGTGATAACGGTAATGATGATTGCCGCATTTCCGCACATCCAAGTTGACGACGGAAGAATCCTTGTGACCGATAACAAGATTCAGTTTGCGGCGGCTGGTGGAGCTAAAGCTACCGGAGGAACGATTACATCCGATGAAACGTACTGGTATCATGTATTTACCAATGATGTCACGTCGACTAATTTCATAGTCACTACAGGATCGTTGTCTTGCGATATTTTAGTTGTGGCAGGTGGCGGGGGGTCTGGTGCAAGTGGCGGGGGGTCTGGTGGTTTAATCTATACGAACATGTCCGTATCTGGAACTAACACGGTAATTGTTGGTTCTGGCGGCGCGGGAGTCACTAATACTTACGGACAGCCAACGGCACCTAATGGCGAGGATAGTCTTTTTGCGGCTCTTGACGCTATCGGCGGCGGCGGCGGCGCATCAGACTACAGCATAGGTTCTGCTGGTGGTTCAGGAGGGGGTTCTAACGATGGACACGGAGATCAGGCTGGTGGAGTTGGGACGCCGGGGCAGGGGTACGACGGAGGGGTAAGCGATGGATGGTCATCGCCATATCCGTCTGGTGGTGGCGGTGGTGCCGGGGCAGTTGGAGGAACTGGTACTGGTTCTACTGGTGGAGCCGGGGGTGTTGGTTTGGATTATTCTACTGAGTTTGGGACCGGAGTTGGTGAAAGCGGATGGTTTGCTGGCGGCGGCGGTGCTGGATCATACCTCACCGGAACTCCCGGCACAGGTGGAAATGGTGGCGGAGGTGATGCCAGCAATACCGCTGGCGACAATGGTTTGGCGAATACTGGCGGCGGCGGCGGTGGGTCGGGCAATACAAAGACTGGCGGCAATGGTGGTTCTGGATTTGTTGGTGTGAGGTATGAAAAATAAGGAGATTATCATGGCTATGTTTCTTACAGGTTTTGCAACTGCGGTCATTATTGGTAGTAGCATTTGGGTTATCAAGACCGCTAATGAGGTTCGAGAGATTAACGATTATTTGAGACACCAATGACTAAACTTGTTTTTACTTTAATCGCCCTGACCTGCGCCACGGCCTTCGCGCAATCGGTGATCGTGCAAGGCTCCGGTTCGATAGCGCAGGGTACTGCGGGGAATGTTAGAGGGCAGATAATAATAACCTTCACTAACTACTGTGATGGTCGGTTCAAAATCTGGAATACTAATCAAAACGCTGTTCTCGATACTGACAGCGGCATCACATGGACGAGAAACGCAAGCCTCGGCGGGCTTAAGGACTGGACAAACGCGGTGGCTTACTGCTCAAATCTCACTAACGCCGCATACAGCGATTGGCGATTACCAAGCATAGATGAGTTCAGCCGTAACATTGCATCGGGTTCAACGGATGGGCTGGTTGATTATCCAAGCACAAATGGGCCGGGAGACCCCGCATTACCTACAGGACACCCTTTCACGAGCGTCGAACTCGGTAATTACTGGTCAAGTACGGAGAGCGGTTCGGACGCGTGGCGGCTGCTTCTAAATGACGGCTCCGTTTCCACCTATACTAAGGTGTCGGGGAATTACATCTGGCCCTGCCGTGGCCCGTAAGTAATTATGGAATCAGACGAATATTTGGCAATAATATGTGTCGTGCTTCCAATGGTGACAATGGCGATTACTGTGGCGGTGATTGTACTCAAACAAGGATGGATAAAAAAGAAGGGCGAGGGGTAAAATGGGCGATGAGTTTGTCAAGAAATCTGTGTGCGACAGTATCAGCCAAAAAATGCTGGACGGCCTCAATGAACTCAATGGTCGGCTTTACCGGGACAACGGCACGAAGTCCGTCCAGACGCAAATACGCGAGTTGACTATAGCCATGACCAATTTGACGAATGCCCTGGCTGACCATATCAAGGCTGAAAGAACTGCGCTTTCCCGTCGTCTGAATATTGTAATAAAGTCAATGGTCATAGCCACGATGGTGTACGGCTTGCTTTTGTTTATTATCCGAACGGCTCCGGTGGCGATTAAGGTAGTAGAAAATGGGTGAAGATAATCACATTGTAGTACTGCGTGAATGTCTGCGGCAATGCGAAGAAGCCATACCATTGATCCATAATTTGCATGCCCGCGAGATTGAGGAAAATCACGCTGATTTATTGCGGACGGATATTCGGCGCATGGAAGAATGGGAAGCGAAACAAAAGAGGATTTAATGAACGCAAAACTCAATGGTATTACGGTATGGCCAGGGGTGATCGGGTCTGAAAGATCACGTGGTATATTTAGCTGGCTGATCGGATCGACATTAGGGAAGTCATACAAGGCACTGACTGGCAATCCTGCTTCGATGTGTCCGTCGCATAATTTTATTATCGTTGAACATGCTGATCGGCTTTGGATCGGTGAGAGCGTTCACCCGAAAGCCAAGCTAACTCCGTTTATTGAGTACGAGTGGAAACTTGCGGCTGGTGAAATTCGTAATCTGCAACTGTTTGAAGTCCACGAAATTGACAGGCCGCGACAGGCAACGGCGGCAACGTGGTGGATGGAAAACGTACTGGGCCACAAATACGATTGGCCAGCATTTTTAAGGCTTGGCTTAAAGGCTATTTTTGGCGACTGGTTTCCGCAGGCCGCAGGATGCTCATGGAAGTGGTGGTGTACGGAAGGGATCAAGGATGGCTTTGCCAAGGGAGCGTGTTGGAACTTCTATGCTAATGAAAACCCGACGCCGTACACGACGATTAAACGCTGGAAAGAAGGCCGACTGAAATTGTTGGAGGCGAACGATGCAGACTAATTTTGTAGAAGTCGTGACCGAAGCAATCAAGGCTGTTGGAACAAGTGACGCCGATTGGCGCGTCCAGGCCGGTGCTGCTGTGCTGCTGATAGCGTCGGGCATTGGTGTGATTAAATTGGAACAGATCAGGGGGCATGTAAAGGGATGGAAGAAACGGAAAAAATAATTAAAAAAGCATTGCGAAAAACTCTTGAATGCAAATTCAAAAGAACGGCCATCCATCATTTTTTAGGCAAAGGTTGGGCTTGCGTGGAGATAGAATCGTTTGCAAAGGATTTGGCCAAGAGCTTGAAAGGGAAAATGAAATGAACAGTAAATCTTTATCACCAACTGGTATCATCCCGGCGCCACCGCTACCTGTTCCACTAAAGACGAGCCTGTTTTTTGGCTACAAGGGTCAGGTGCGTGATAGCTGGTCATTCTTTGCGCGTAATGTTGGGCAATCCTATCGCTCGTTATGCGGCAACGCCATTGTCGCCGGGGGTGGAACATCAATAATCGCCCTGATGTCGAATGGTGATCCACGCGCCCCGGTAAGTTTCTTTGAGGATGAGTGGGGCGGCACGGCTGACATGCAGCAGTTGACCTTGCTTGAGGACACCGCAAAACTGGTATCGAAAGCTGGTGGTGCGCTCTGGCCCTGCTTCCTTTGCGATGGGAATGAGTCGGCCCATATCCGCAACGCTCCGATGGCTGTGCATGACCGAGCTTTATCCCTGCTCATAGCCCATACACGCCCGTATGTTCCCGGATATTGCATCGGGCTGGAGAGCAGCGAGAATCTTGACTGCGCCAGGCATAATGAGTTCGTGCGAATGATTAAAAAGTATGCGCCTGATCGCTATGTATTGTCGCACATGCAGCGCCTGCCTGATGGTGGAATGCCGGATATTGACGCATGGATGTACGAGCATTCCTGGGACCCGAACAAGGGCGACGAACACAGCCCGGAGGAAGTTGTTGC
>Ga0222679_1000365_pt1 | contig 17306 bp, 19 predicted proteins | sample AntAcemetagen939_FD_179843 | JGI IMG/M metagenome (GOLD analysis project Ga0222679, IMG submission 179843) | Saline water microbial communities from Ace Lake, Antarctica - #939 | ecosystem: Environmental > Aquatic > Non-marine Saline and Alkaline > Saline | place: Antarctica: Ace Lake...
AACAATGTGAGAAAGAGTTTAAAAAACAAGGCAGAAGAGGACTTAATATTTATGAGGGATTGGCTATTATTAGAAAATGTCCCAATATTTTAGAAAAACATTATATTGATTTAGTTGGCTCCCGCTGCAAGCAGGGCGGCGAGGTGCCGTTTGTCTTTCTCTTCGGCGACGAGCCGAAGCTTAGCTTGGGTGGCATCGACTACTCTCTTGGCAGGTGGGGTTCCGCCTCGTGTCGTAGTAATCGGGATTTGGATATTGGTTTTTTGGACCTTTTCGGAACTTTGGAATTAAATGGTTATAAATACGAAATTAAAATAAAATCTATTAAATAAGTTCTTTAAAAAAGGGGGGAAATAAATCGTAATCGGGAGGTTATAATATGTGGCTGCAAATTACTATACTCGGTATTATTTTTATAGCCCTAATAGGGGGCTGGATATATAACAATTATGTTATGTATAATCCGTATTACAAGAAAAGGAGGAAGAAATGAAGTTCACAAAACTTGATTTAGAAAGAATGGGCTGGACTTATATGGGATATGTCTGGTATAACAGAGAAATCTGGGCGAAAGGCGGTAGGTTAATCTTAATTCATAAGCGAACCAGAAAGGTAATCGCTGGGGAGGTCTAATGAAAAAGAAAGATGAGGACACAATAATAACCCTCTATCTCAGATATGGATATAAAGGTATTCTGGCAGTCATCGCTAACTTTCTAATAGGAAAAAAGATTACGGAATAAACGAAGAAGCCCGCAAGCTCAAAACAAATAACAATATCGTTTTGCCGACATCAGGAAAACGATAATAATTGAGAATAGGGGTGTCGCGGGCTTCTTTTCTCAAAACATTATGGGCGAGTAGGTGGAATAGTATTCCATATTGTACTAGAACATAATTTGAAAACGGACATTCTAGTTAATGCCAGATTTCAACACAGGCGCAAATCCTGACCTCGCCCACTAAAACATTATGGGTGAGTATCCAAGTGGACAAAGGAGTTTGGCTGTAAACCAAATGGCACTATGACCTTCGTGGGTTCAAATCCTACCTCGCCCACCAAAGCTAATTAAGTTAATATAAAATTTATGGGAGAATTTAAGTTATTTAAAATCACATTTGGCATAGATACTGATGGTGGCACACAAGATTATATTTATTTAGTAAAAGAAACTGGCGATTCTGTTGTTAAAGCATTAAATAAAGCTGAAACAGCATTTCGTACGACTCATAAAACAATTCAATATTGGAATAGAATTAACATTGAACTTATTGAAGGAGAGTTAATTGACTAATTAGGTTAATCGTTCTTTTACAAAGGAGGAAATAATAGAAGTCCAAAACCAAATAGGAGGTTATAATGGACAAGAATATAGTAGGAAATGATAAGATAATTGGCAGACCAATCAAACTTAACAGGAAAACACTTAATTTTAATGGGAAAGGTTATGCAGAAATTGTCTTGTTTGGAGATTTGCATCTTGGAGCCAAAGAATGTGATGTAGTAAGAGCCCAAAATATGCTTGATTATTGTTTAGAAAAGAATGTTTACATTTTTTTTATGGGAGATTTGTTAGAGTCAGGTCTTAGAACTTCGGTGGGAGCATCTGTGTATGAGCAAAAACTTAATCCTCAGGAGCAAATGGACGCCATTATTGATATGCTTCAGCCATTAGCAGACAAGAAACTGATACTTGGTTCTCTTATTGGTAATCACGAATTGAGAATTTATAAAGCTACTGGTATTTCTGTAATGAAAGTTATTTGTCGTCAGCTAAAAATTCCTTATCTCAGAAGTGCTTGCTGGAATTTGTTTAAGGTGGGTTCTCAGAATTATACTATGTATGCTCTTCACGGCACTTCAGGTTCTCGCTTCGTTTATACCAAATTGAAGGCATTGGTGGATATTTCTCATAGCTTTAATGCAGATATTTTGGCAATGGGGCACGTTCATACTCTTGTTGATACTTATCAGTTGGTTCAGCAGGTTGATTTACGAGGCAAAATTGTTGTTGAAAGAAAGAAGTTTCTTGTTATTACTGGTCATTTTTTACGATATGACGAATCTTATGCCCAAGAAAAAGGATTTCCTTTAGAGAAACTTGGTTCTCCAAAACTGAAACTATTTGCTAACAAGCACGACATTCACATTAGTTGTTAATTGGACTTCTAAAATGAGGGGGTAGAAATTCCTATCCCCTCAAACTTTAATAAAAAAACTTTTTTAATATGGCAAACATAAAGAATAGTAAAATCATTAGACTCTTCACTATAAGACCCTATGGATACGGGGTAACTAATTATAGGAATGAAAAGATGGTTAGCTATACAGATTATCTTTTAGGAGATTTAGCGGTAATGATAATAGAGCAAAAAAAGGAAAAAGATTTGGAGATTTTAATTGATAAATTAAAAGCTAATTAAAAAACCTTTTTAATACGGGCAGGTTCCTCCAATAAAAAATTGTTTTGTTTTTCATAGTTCAAAACAATCCTGCCCTAAAATAAAAAAAGCCCCCTGCTACATTTTTAGCTGGGAGGCACAAAATAGTTTATGTTTTCTTGCCTTTTAAGACGAAAGAATTAACAAAATGTCACGCATTTTACGACACATAAACAAGTTGCACAAATAATTTAATTAGTATATAATAAAAAAGTATGATTACAAAAACAGAATACCGGGTAATATCCCCGGCCAACAAAAAGATTGATCGCAACGAAATTGAGGTTGAGATCACAGAAACAAGGGTAGAGAAAAGAACGACAACTATTGGCGCGCTTGATAGTGCAATAGATATTATCAATGGATCAGCCATTAGATACAGAAAGGAAGTAGACACGGCAGAGAATAACGTTAAGATAATAAAAAAAGAAAGGTCGGAGTTAGACAAGAGGATTAAAAAATTAACAAAGTAAAATGTTAAAAAAGATTAAAAAAATATTAAATTATATTGATAGTTTTGATTTAGGACATCCTAAAACCATCCCTTGTAATCCTAATTGTCTTATAAGTCGTGAAAAAAAGGAAATTATAATTAAGATTAAAAAATAAAGATGAAAATATTAAAAACCAACAAATTATTATTAGCAATATTTTATAGTAATTTAAGAGGACTAAAGACAGAGCAATTCAAAACAGATGATGAGATGGAGCAATATAGGAATAAGTTAAAGCCAACCTTAATGGCAGAGTTAAAAGATTATTGCATCTTATGGGAAGATATAAAAAATATACAAAGGAACTTCTCTCAAAAAAAGATAACAGAGGAAGAAGTTAAAAAAGCAATAGCAAATAGCAATAATAAATTTGCTGAATTAGATGTTGTTAATGATGGTAAAGGGATTAGTTTAGAGTTAGAGGACGCAGATTTCAATCTGCTTTTTGATTTATTCGGGCTTATAGGCAAGAAAGCATTTAGTAACGTAGATCAATACCTTGACTTTAAGGAACAACTTAACGCTACCAATATGCAACCAAAGGATAAGAAAGATAAATAATAACAAAATGAAAAAGAAAATAACAACAAAAGTTCCATTTGAATTATCTTTATCAAGGGGAAACCTAAAGGTTACAATAATAATAGACTTAGACATTATTAAAGAGCCTGATACACTTGCATTAAGTGCTTTGGTATTAAAAGATAGTTGGATAGAGGCATTATTAAAAGGAAAACCCAAGAAAAGAAATGAAAAAAGAACATCTAAAAATTGAATTATCTAAATTAAAAGTTAATCCAAAAAATCCAAAGCTTGTCAATTGAGATAGAGTTTGTTATAATGAAAGAATGAATATAAAGAAAATAAAAACAAAATGTAGTAGTTGTGGTATTGAAATTATTAGACGGAGGAGGACTAAAGTGTTTTGTGATGAATGTAAAAGAAAAAAGGCAGTTTTAAGAACAAGAATTTTTAGAGAAGCAAATCCAAAGATTATTAAGGAAAGAAAAAAAATCTTTTATATCAAACATAAAGATAGAATTTTAGATATAGCAAAAAAACAATATCCTTTTAAGAAAGAAATTATTAAAGAAAGAGTAGCAGAATATAGAAAGATAAATCACAAAGAAATTGTAATAAAGAAAAAACAACATTATTTAAAAGATAGGGAAAGAGTAATATTAAAATCTAAAGAATGGTATAAAAAGAACAAAGACAAGAAAAAAGAAACTGGAAAAGAATATAGAAGTCGTCCAGAAATTAAAAAAAGAATTTTAGAAAGAAATAGAATAAGAGAAGCCTTGTTGAGAAGTTTTTATAATACAACAGATATAACAATAGATTATCTTATTCAATTAAGAAAAGATACACCGAATTGTGCTATTTGCAATAGATTACTAACAAACAAAAAAGGAGATGCACAGGCACATTTAGACCATATATTTCCATTATGTATGGGTGGAAAACATAAGAAAGTGAATGTTAGATTTGTTTGTAGAAAATGTAATTTATCAAGACCAAAAAATGGTAGTGATATCTTATTAAGAGGTGGGAAAACTTTACTAATTTAAAAGCAAAAAAATTATGAAACAAGAAAAAAAAATAGATAGTCAATTATCCGCTACAGGCAACTCTGACGAGAAAATAGCAAATTTATCAAGTCCATTTCAATTTTACAAAAAGATGACTGAAGGCTTCGGTAGGTTTGAACCAGAAGTTATTAAAATGTGGACAGCTCGCAAGGTAGAAAATGGAGAATTACTCGGTCAATCAGATGATGATGATATTAATCATTACCATTTTTTTGGAAGTAAAGAAGTTGCCATAAAAGCAATGAAAATCACAGAAAAGTATTTAAAAAAAGCTGGAGGAGAAGTTGCCCCTGTTGAAATAATAATTGGTTATAAAAAGAAATAAAGTTATGAAACAAGAAAAAAAAGTTACACCTGAAAATAGGAATAACTCGGAAAAAAGAGGAGTATATAAAAAGGCAGATTATAAAGTATTTGTTAAGTTTTATGCTATGGCTTCTATTGTTAGACAAGAGGAATATGGATTTAAAACAGAGCAGGATTTTGCTAAACATTATGAATTAGAACAAGATACATTAACAAATTGGAAAAAGAGAGAAGAGTTTAACAATGATGTAGATATACAATTACAAAAATGGGGAGCAGGCAAGATCCCAAACGTTCTCTTATCCCTATACAGAACTGTAATGCGAGATGGCAAGGCGGCTGAGGTAAAATTATATTATCAACTTGTTAAGGGTTGGAAAGAGGGAATGGTGTTAGAGGGAACCATTGAAACAAACGAAAACCCGTTAATAGAACTTTTAGATAAATTAGATGAACCAACCAGAAACAAAGTCATTCAAGGACTTAAAGCTAACAGAGAGGCAAGAAAAAGAGGCGATATATAAATATGATTTATGTGATCTAATAGATAAGGAGATATATACCAATCATAGATCGGCCCAGATTAATAATTGGAAGTTAGGAGCATTACATAAAGAGTGGAATGATCTTTTACAATCAGGATGTAATTTAGTTATAGAAGCGCCACGAGATCATCTTAAGAGCTTTTTTTTTAGTGAATGTTATGCATTAGAGCAATGCCACGGCGACGAGGATATGAGTATAATCATTATGAGTGCCAGCGATGGATTAGCGGTTAAGAGATTAGACAACATAAAGAGATGGGCCAAGGCACCAAGATATAGACATTTATTAAAAGGAGCAGACATTCAAAGCAGAAAGGAAGTCAGGTTTAGCAACGGCGCGACAATAGAGGTAGCAGGATTTGGCAGTAAGGTTAGGGGTGGCCATTACAAGATAATTATATTAGATGATCCTATTGATAATCAGGTTATTTACAGCGAGGATTATAACAGAAAGACATTAGAAAGGATGTCAACAGAGATTATGCCAATGGGAGAGCCAGACACAAAGTTTATTATAGTGGGAACATTACAGCGCGACGGGGATATGTATAGTGTAGATTGGAACAGTATTGAAATGGAGGGCAATAAGCATTGGATACACAAGAGATATGACGCAATAGTAGACGCAGAGAAAAAGATTACTATATACCCTGAGAAATGGAGCTGGGTTAGGTTAATGGCAAAGAAACAGGAGATACTTACATTAACAGGAAGCGACAAGTGGTTTAACAAAGAGTATCGCTGTATGCCGGTAAACATTAGTGGAGAGATAGTTAAAGTAAACGATATTCAAGGATATGATGTATTGCCAAACGATTGCTGGGGATTGAACCAAGACGGCACAAAGAAAATAAACATAAACAATTACTGGGGTTGGGATATATCAGTAGGCAAGAACCCAGATAGCGGGGACTATACATCAGGAATACATTTTTATAGGAATGAGAAAGGAGATATATTTATAGACAAGATAGTCAACAAGAGAATAGGATTTGACGATAGGTTAAAAGAGATAACAGCAAATGGTAAATTATACCCTGACGCTATAAGGATAGCCGTAGAGCAGAACACATTTCAATATGATAGTGTTCAGACGTTGAAGATGAACACAAGTCTACCAATAGCAGGTGTGCAAACAACAAAGAATAAGATTGAGAAGTTTAATGAAGTGTTGCCACCATTATTTGGGAATAGGAAAGTTTTTATAAAGAACGGGATTGAGAACAGACAAGATTTTATAAACCAGTTATTATCATTACCAAGAGGCAAATATGACGATATGGCCGATGCTCTATGTATAGGCATATCAGGGCTTCAACAGGTAGGAACGCCCGGAGTAGTTTGGTTGTTTGATGATGATGACGATGATGGCGAACTTTTAAAATAGAATTATGGAAACAGATAGATATAGAAAAGATAATTTAATGTTAAAGTTAATTCAAATAGTTTTAGCATTGTCAACAATAGCTTTATTAATTTATTTTAATAGGTAATTATGTATAAATATTACGCGACGAAAAGAATGGACATTAATGGTCGGACTTATAATGTAGGGGAAATTATAGTTAGCGAAACACCAATAGAGGGATTAAAAGATATTAGCGCGCCGATAACAATGATTAGCGAGATACCAAAGGAACAATTAGCAAAGATAAAGCCAAGGATAGAGAAGCCAAGAAGCTATGGGATCAAGGGAAAGATAGCAGATATAATAATACCTCACCACAATAGACACGATCTATTAAAAAATACATTAGACGCAATACCATTAGACATATTTAATATATTTATTATAGCAGGTGGTAGTTTTGCGAGGAACTGCAATTTAGGAGCAAGGTTGGCCAAGACGGACAATCTTATTTTTATGAATGACGACATAGATCCTGACATAGATCAGTTGATAGAGGCCTGCCAGAACAATGCTGATTTAGTGGGATTTTCAGAAGTATTACCAAACCAAAATAATAGGATGGTAAAGGGCATAGGTTGGAGTAGAAACTTGGCTTCAAATTTAATGGAAAATCAGAGAGATGTTCATATTCCTTCTGGTTTTTTATTTAGAGCAAAGAAAGATGCTTGGAAGAAGTTAGGAGGGTTTGACGAAACATTTTTAAATGGTGCAGAGGATTGTGATTTAGGGCTAAGAGCAATAGAAATGGGAATGAGCATTGATTATATTGTCGGAGATCCGATTAGACATTATCATTCACAGTCAGAGGGCAGGTTTGATAAGGTATTAGACAACAAGGTTTATTTTCAAAAGTTGTGGCCAGAAGAAAGATTAAAAAAAGTATTAGGATATGACAAGCCAATCAAAAGGGTATTATTAGCAAATCAATTTCTTAAAAATCTTGCAGGAACAGAAACATTTACATATACATTTGGAAAAGAATTAGAGAGCAGAGGATACAAAGTTGATGTTTTTACATTTGAGCCCGGCCAACTATCAGATCAATTTTTTACAATAACACCAAAAAGCAAAAACAAATTGCGCAAAGAATATGATTACATTTTTATAAATCACAATACTTGTTTAGATTATTTAAAAGATGTAAGGGGAGTAAAGATTTTTACCTCACACGGGATATATCTAAAATTAGAACAAGCCAAAGAGGGCGCTGATTTCTATGTTGGTATATCACAAGAAGTCAGGGATCACTTAATAGATAACGGATTTGATACAGAAGTAATACATAACGGAATTGATTGTGAAAGATTTAAACCGAGAAAACCGATACATAAGAAATTGAAAAGGGTATTGTCAATATGTAAAGATTTAGACGAGAACTTTAATGATGCCAATAATGTAATAGAGGAGGCTTGCAATAAATTGGGAATAGAGTTTATGAAAGCAAGAGATGTTTGGGATTTAGAAAACAGAATGAATGAGGCAGATCTGGTTGTTAGTTTAGGCAGAGGAGCATACGAGGCAATGGCTTGTGGGCGCGCTGTATTAGTATTTGATAAACGACACTATATGAAAGAAAGTAAAGGAGATGGGATAGTGACCAAAGACAATATAGACGAGATATTAAAAAACAATTTTTCTGGCAGGAGATATAACATAAAGTTTGATATAGATAGTTTGGTAAATGAATTACAGAAGTATGACCAATCAATGGGAGATTTTAATAGAGAATACGCATTAGAACATTTTAATATAAAGAAACAGGTAGATAAGTATTTTGAATTAGCAGATATGAACAGGAACGATAGAGTTATGTTTGTAGGTAGTTCAACAACAGAATACGGGATAGCCAAGCAATTAGAAAAACAATTAAAACAGAATAGAATTAAAATAGGATATGGTGGTAAAAAGATTTGTTACGCAAATGATTTAGGAACCATTGATCCAACAGACGGTAGTTTGATTATATTAGAAAACAGACCAACATTTAAAAGAGCAATGGAGAGTGGAGCAGATCATATATTTTATAGCCAAAAGAGTTGCGCAGAATACTTTAATTCAAGCAATTCCTCTTATTTACCGTCAGCAATAGATAAAGATATTTTCAAAGATATTGGATTAGAGAGGAAAACAGATATAGGGTTTGTTGGCAAAGAGGCATATACTTCAAGGGTAAAGTTTATTAAGTTTTTGAAAGATAAATATGGAGATGGTTTTGAAAAACAAGAGGGAATATTCTTTGATGAAATGGCAGAGTTTTACAACAAATGTAAAATAGTGGTTAATCAATCGCCAGGCAACGATATAAATATGAGAATGTTTGAGGCGACTGCTTGTGGATCATTATTGATAACACAGGAAGTTCCTTATTTAGATGAGTTATTTGAGATAGGAAAAGAGATAGTAGTTTATTCAACAATGAGAGAACTAACAGAGAAGATAGATTATTATTTAGAACACGACAAGGAGAGAGAAAAGATTGCCAGGGCAGGACAGAGGAGAACGTTAAGGGATCATACTTATAAGAACAGGGTTAAGGATATTATTAAAATTATAAAATGAATGTAGATAGTTTTGTTGTGGTTATCAGCAGAAAATACCCAATAGCAAGATGTTTAAAAGCAATAGCAAACGCGAATATACCACGTAAAGATTTGTATTTACTTCTTTATTTAGACACAAAGGATAAATGGTTAATAGATTATTGTAAGAATTGGATAGGTTATCACGGCCAGAAGTGGTTATCAGCAGAAATGATTATAACAGACAGAGAGCCAGTTAATGCAGTAACGATTAGTGACTATAGGGAAAGATGGCAGAGAATAGCAGAGAATATGCAAAGGATTATAACACACGTTAACTTCAGCGACATAGTTTTTATGGTTGAGGATGACACAATTATACCAAAGCAGGCATTTACGAAGCTATACAGGAGGATCAAGAGAGATAAAGAGATAGGTTGTATTCAAGGAGTAGAGGCAATGAGGAACGCAGGAGATCACGGACATTGTGGCGCTTGGAAAATGAGAGTAAACGCAAAGGGAAAAGTTAAAAATAAGATAGGGTTAGCAGCCAAGGAAAAAGGGATAGAGGAAATAGACGGAGGAGGATATTATTGTTGGGCTTTTAGGAGAGAGGTAATGGAAGAAATCAAGTTAAGGTCAACTTGGAACGGGTGGTGTGGCCCGGACTTATGGACTTGGTATGACATAGGCGCTAATGGTTGGAAAACATTAATTGATTGGAGCGTTTGGTGTATTCATATGGGATTTGATGACAAGGGAAAATTAAAAGAATATACACCGGCATTAACAAGAAACTGGTTTTATGATTATGAGAATGGAACAGATAATTCGCCAAAAGTAAACTTTAATTATGAAATGTAAAAACTGTGGAGGGACATTTAAAAAAGCAGTTAGTCATCAAAAGTTTTGTTGTGATAGATGTAGGTCAGCGCATTGGTTTAAGAAAAACAGAAAAAGATGGAATAATTATATGAGAGAATGGAGTAGAAACAACAGAACAAAAAGGTTCGCAAACACGCTCAGGGACTTCAAACCAGAAAAAAGAGATTTTAGTGATTTAAACAATTTTTGACAAATAGGTAAAAATTTGTTATAATATGTTTATAACGCTAAATTATGAATATTTTTAGAAACATAAAACAATTCTTCGCTAAAGGAGAAATCAAAAATCAAATAACAAAAGCATTTGCTAATTTAGCGGGATTGCCAACATTAAGTGCTGGAGAATGGTCAGAAGAAAAGTATATTGAAACATACGATAAGTCGTTAGATGTGTTTGCTTGTGTTAAAAAGATTTCAGCAAAGATTGCTTCAATAGAATATAAATTATTTAGAATTAAGAATTCAAAGGGTGAGCTTGAACAAATATTAGCGCACCCTCTTTTAGATCTATTAGCAAACCCAAGCCCATTTGTCAGTAAAGCAAAGTTAATTAAACTAAAAGAGATTAACGAATTACTAACAGGAGATGGATATTGGTATAAGGCAATGGTTGGAAATACAGTAGCAGAGCTTTGGAACTTAAGGCCTGATTGGATTAAAATTATACCAAGCTCAACAGATTATATAAAAGAATATATTTATAGAATACCCGGACAGAAAGAATTACATTTTACACCGGAGGAGGTTATTCATTTTAACGAACCATCTCCAATAAAAGAGTTTGCAGACAGGACAGGACAATCCCCTATAAGGCCAGCACAGGTCAGAGTAGACACAGAGGAGTTTGCAACAAAGTTTCAAAGAGATTTCTTTCACAATAACGCGCGTCTTGATGCAGTATTGCAATCAGATCAAACGTTAAACAAAGATAGGGTGCAAGAGATACGCGATCAATGGAGCAAGAAATACAAAGGAGTAGGAAAGAACTCAAAGATTGGTATTTTACAAAGTGGATTAAAGTATGTTCAGATATCAACAGCCCAAAAGGATATGGATTATATATCAGGACTTAAGGCGACAAGGGACGACATATTTATGGCATTTGAAATGCCAAAGTCAGTCATAGGGATAGCAGAGGATGTAAACAGGGCCAACGCTGACGCAGCTATGGCAAGTTTTTTAACAGAGAACATTAAACCAAAGATGAGAGATTTTGTAGATACATTAAATCAATCATTAGTTCCTCATTTTGGTAAAGGTTTGATATTAGATTTTGTTGATCCATCACCAGAGAACGTAGAAGAAAAGCTAAAGATATATGAGAATGCATCAAAAAATGGATGGATGACACAAAATGAAATAAGAGAGAAAGAGGGACTAATGCCATTAAAGACAGGAGGAGATGAACCATTAGCGAATAGTAAAATAAGTTCAATAGTTGGGTTGTCGGGAATGGTGCCACAAAAGAGAACTGTAATATTAGGACAAGTAGTTCAATCAGGTATCTTTGAGGGAAGAAAAGAATTGTTTAACGACATCAGGATTAAAGAATTAAAAGACAAAATTGGAAAGCAATATAAAAAAAAAGCATCAAAAGAAAAAAAAGAATTAGATGAGTTAAAACAAGAAAAGAGAAAGACAATATGGAGAACATATTTAGCGGACAGAGATCGCAGGAAAAATATATTGCTACCAGTTGTTAGAAAATTCTTAATAGACCAAGAGAAAAGATTGTTTAGAATTATAAACGAAAAGGATTATAAATACGAAGCCAATTATAAGAAGCACATTAAGAAAGCGTTATTAGATTTTGATTGGGAAATGGAGAATGAAAGGTTAATAGCGGCCATTACACCATCAGAATTAAAGATATTAAAAATATCCGGCAAAGCAGCGCTGGCCAGAGTTGGGGTTAGCAAACCATTCATATCAGAGGGATTTATAGGAATATGGTTGCAAAACCAGATCAAAGTGGACTCTTCCTTGATAAACAAGACCACCAGAACAAAATTATCAAAACAATATTACGAAGCGCTGGCCAAAGGAGAGGGTATCAATGAAATAAAAGAAAGGGTTAAAAATGTTTATAAGATTAGAGGAGATGCAGAAGCTGTTAGGATAGCAAGAACCCAAACAGGAGCTATTATAAACGAAGCAAGCGTGGAAGCATACAAGCAAAGCGGGGTTGTGCCGAAAAAAGAATGGATTGCTACAATGGATAGTAGAGTAAGGCCATCTCACGCAGCAGCAGATGGACAAGTAGTAGATGTAGATAAACCATTTGAGGTTGGCGGAGAATTAAAAGACGCTCCAAATGATATAAATTGTAGGTGTGCAATTGGTCCGGTTATAGAATAATAAAATTAATATAACATTATGTTTAAAAAAGATTTAATTTTTGAAGTAAAGAAATCAAACGACGACAACAGAACAATAGAGGGAGTGTTTTCAACTGCCGACGTTGATCGTTCTGGCGATCCTCCAATAGAACAGGAAAGCTGGAATTTAAAGAACTTTAAGAAAAACCCAGTAGTTCTATTTGCTCACGACAGTCGCAATATACCAATTGGAAAGGTTACTAAATTAAAATTAGACGAGAAAGGAAATCTTGCCGGTAAGATTATGTTTGCAGTTGACGAGGGAGTAGGTATTTATGGAGATTTAATAAAGACAGTATACAACTTATATAAGGGTAAGTTTATGCGCGCATTTTCAGTAGGATTTAAGTTAGGAGAAATAACAGACGATAAGAAAGGAATGAAATTGATTAAGAATGAATTATTAGAAATATCTTGTGTTCCTGTCCCGGCCAACGCATTAGCTTTAGCAAAAGTAAAAGGATTAGATTTAGAGGCCCTTGATAAGGTAGATGAGATTGAGGAAACAATAGATTTCAAGAAAGACGCAGAAAGCAACGAGGATAGCCCTGACGAGGGAGCAGGGGACACAGGGGATAATAACGAGGAAGTAGAGGAAGACACACCAGAGGACGACACAGGGGACACAGGGGACGCAGAAAAGGCAATTAAGACAGAAATATCTGCTGAATATGATAAGGAAAATAATAAAGTTATCATAAAACAGGATGGAAATATTATAAAAGAAATTAAATTATCATTATTAGATAATAAGGTCGTGACCGAAAGCTCTAACGAGCAAAAGGAAAAATCGCCAAAGAAAGCGATAAAAACCTTAAACAAAATAATCCGAACGCTTCTCACAGAGAAGCAAAAGGTTAGAAGTAATTAGATATTTTTTATGTTCGTATTAAAAGATATTTTAGCCAAAGAACTCAAAGACCTTTCTGATGAAGAAAAAACATTTTTAGCTGAGCACGCCAGTGAGTTAACTGACGAGCAAGCTAAGAGTTTTGAAATCACCAAAGAAGTTAATGAGGAACTTGACACAAAAGGATTAGATGAATTGGTAAATCTTTCTGTTGAGAAAGAAGTTAAATCAGTTGTTAATAAAATGGTTGCAGTTAAGAGAGGAGAAATCAATATGGCCAGCGAAACATTGCCAACAAATGGTAAATGGGCCAAAAAGACACTTGACTGGTGCGTAGCATTAACACAAGGAGATTTAGTTCAAATGAAAGCATTAACCACTTCATCTTCTGATACTCCAAAAGCAGGATATACTATCCCATCTGAATTATTTAACGAAATAATCAGATTAGTTGAGGATGTATATGGTGTTGCTCGTAGAGAAATGAGATACTTACCTTTCAGCGGCCCAGGAAATACAAGAGATATTACTGCATTAGGTAGTTCTATTTCTATGACTTGGACTGATGAAGCCGTAGCGAAGACAGCAACCCAACCTGTATTTGAAAGAGTGCAACAAACATTAAAGAAATTGGCTTGTATTATTCCTATGACAGAGGAGTTGTTACAGGATACCGCAATCAATTTACCCGGTTTGTTAGCTGATTTAGTAGCCGAAGCGACTGCTAAAGAGGAAGATGAACAATTCTTTAATGGAACTGGTGCGCCTTGGACTGGTATTTGTAATAATGGGAGTGTAACTTCTGTTGTAATGGGTGCTGCATTAGGATTTGCTGACATTACTGCTGAAAACTTATTAGATATGCAAGATGCAGGTTTAGTAGGTGCGCATAATGGAGCTAAATACTATTTGCAAAGAACTATTTTCAGCTATGTTAGAAAATTGAGAGAAGACTCAATCGCAGCTGGCGATGGTTTAGGAGCATTCATTTATCAAAGGCCACAAGGAGAAATCCCCGGAACTATTTGGAACTATCCTTTTGAATTAGTAGAGGGAATGCCTGACAAAGATGATGACGCCATCAATAAGGGTTTTGTTATCTTCGGTAATCTTAAACGATATGCTATCTATGGAGACAAAGGTGGTATGCAGGTTAAGATTTTAACAGAAGCTACCATTACTGATACAGACGGACAAACCTCAATCAATCTTGGTCAACAGGATATGATTGCTTATAGGTTTGTGGAAAGAGTTGGTTATGTTTTACCAAAACCAACTGCCATTGTTGTTCTTAAGACATCTGGAACAATCAGTTAGATTTAATAGGATATGGGGTTGTAATAAAAACAACCCCCATATTCGATAATTAAGAAGTTTTGTATGGAGTATAAAAATAAACAGCTTATAAATTATAATACGCGTATGACTGAAGTAAAAAAAGAGAAAAAGGTTAGCTTTTTTGATCCGGTAGTCAATGCTTTTAGGGAAATCCCCATTAGTTTGGCTAAAAAATATGTCGTCGGAGTAGAAGAAGTTAAAAAACAATTAGATAAACTTAACAAATAATCTTTATGATTAAATTAAAAGATAAAGGCACATTCAAAAAGAGGTGGACTATTGAAAGATTTGCTTCACAGGCAGATTTTGAAAAGGGTAATTGCTATAAAAAGAGTGTTGTAAATCATAATATTCTTGTTAATGAAGGGATCAACGAGTTATGGACGCTTATTTGTGCCGCAACAGGAATAAGATATGATAATACTAATGCTTTTTTGATTGTAGGAACTGGAGTTGGCGCGGCCAATGCCGCTGACACACAGGCAACCTTTACGGCAGGAGTAACAAAAGCAATGGAAGATGGTTATCCAACTTATGGCACAGATCAAAAAGCCACTTGGAGAGCAATTTATGCTGCAGGCGACGCAAATCAATTATGGAATGAGTTTGGAGTATTAAATGCAGCCACAGGAGAACAATTACTAAATCGTTTAGTTTCTGCTCAAGGAACAAAGACAGCAGGACAGGTTTGGCAGTTAACATTTACGATTACATTATCCTAAACAAGAAGTATATGATGAAAAAGTTTGAAAATAATATACTTATAATTTTTAGATATGTCTACTACATTTAAGAATATAGTTAATCGTTTTAATACAACAATAAAAGCCGCAAGCAGTATAAATAATACTGACGATCCTGTTACTTTTAATATCACAGACGCAACGGGAATACCTGCTGTTCCTTTTTATTTTACCGTAGAACAACTAACAGACAGCTCGGTTTTTGAAAGAATGTTAGCAACGGCAGTAGATGGAGATGAAATAGTAGCTACGCGCGCGCAAGACGGATCATCAAAGCAAACATTTGCAGCAGGCGATCTCGTTCAGATTAGGGTTATGGCGGCTCATATTGACGATATGACAACAGTGATAAATGCCTTAGAGGACGGAACAGCTTTATTGGCTGGTCGTTCAGGTGGTCAAACTTTAATAGGCGGAACAGCAAGTGGAAACGATCTAATTTTACAATCAAGTTCAGACGCTACAAAAGGAAAGATATATTTTGGTATAGCACAGACTTCTTATTTTGACGAAACAACAGAAAACTTAGTTATTACAGGAACATTAAATACACATACAATTCCAGGTGGAACAGGAACTATTGCATTAACTACCGATATTACAGGAACTAATTCAGGAACTAATACTGGCGACCAAACTTCAATAGTAGGAATAAGTGGAAGTATAGCAGAGTTTAATACTGCTTTATCTGACGGTAGTTTTGCCACTGGTGGTGGAACGGCAACTGGAAGTAATACAGGCGACCAAGATTTATCAGGAAAAGCAAATATTGACCAAACAATGTATATCGGCTCAACTGCCGTAGCAATCAACAGAGGAACTGCTGCTTTGACATTGGCTGGACTTACTTTAACAACTCCAGATATTGGAACTCCAAGTGCTGGAACTCTTACTAATTGCACTTTTCCGACACTTAATCAAAATACAACTGGAACTTCTGGCGGAACAGTAGCTAATGCAGTTACACTTGCTATGATGGCTCACGGAACTGATGGCAATTTAATAACTTATGATTCAGCTGGTGCTCCAGCTTATGTAGTAACTGGAGATGCTGACCAAGTATTAACAAGCAACGGTGCAGGAGCTGCTCCAAGTTTTCAAGATGCTGCTGGAGGTGGTGCAGAATGGGAATATGTATCAGACTTAACTTGGTCAGATGAATCAACTACTCAATCATTTTCTTCTTTAGCTGGTGGGACTTATGATTATAAAATAGAATGGCAGTTATATGGAACAGATGAAACTTCTACTGGAGATATAGTATATTTTTATTTAAATAATGATGGTAGTTCGTCCCATCATTCAACTTATTATCATACAGGAACAGGCATATCTAGTGGATATATTCAAGATAAAGCTCAATTAGGAACTACACAAGGAAATTTTAATGGAACCAATTTAATACAAGGTCAACTTCTAATCAAAGGAAATAGAGTTAATTCTATCTATATCGGTTTTTATGGTTTAGGTGGCGGGAGTCAAAAAGATGCAGGGTCAACGGTCTGTGGAATGTATACTGCAGCTGCTGATTTAGCATCAATTTATTTCTCAATGACAAAAAACATTACAGGAAAAATAAAACTTTATCGTAAATCTAATGTATTTTAAAATATAGAAATAAATATGAAACAAGAATTTGTAAACTGGAAAATATTCATCTGGGCGATAGCAATAATTTTAGGATTATTCAGTATTAGTTTTGGTATGATAGCAAGTGCTCAAATGAAAGCAGACGGTGCATATCAGAGTATATACCAGATTAAAACGGACATTGAGGTCATCAAAAATGATGTAAACTGGATT